>Ga0307515_10001552_pt1 | contig 51337 bp, 58 predicted proteins | sample 17_EM_MG_FD_194513 | JGI IMG/M metagenome (GOLD analysis project Ga0307515, IMG submission 194513) | Populus trichocarpa ectomycorrhiza microbial communities from riparian zone in the Pacific Northwest, United States - 17_EM | ecosystem: Host-associated > Plants > Roots > Unclassified | place...
GCATAGTACTAGAGAGTGTGAAGATTGGACAGTATATTTCAGACATGTAAAATACGATAATGGCGAAGCAAATGCAACGGCAAGCGATGTATCCGAAGCGAAGACTGTATTGCAATAAGTGTCAAATCTCAATGCTAAACAAATGAGAGTGCGGCATGTTGCTATCGGCCGAAGAAAGGCATAAACATCGCCAGGCGTTGTGTAAACGGCCACTGCATAACTGCAACCCCTGCGAAGAGTGTAACATACATGTCGTTCTGATGGTGTGTATACGTCACCACATTCCGGACGCAAAGTAAAGGAAGCCTGACGCCGGAGCGGCGAGCGTGATATACACCGCGACGCGTCGCAAGAATAAGAGGCATGGTATAATAGCCGCCGCAAGGGAGGTATGCAACGCGACCCGTCGCTTGGGCGACGGGTCGCGTCTGATTCTCCGTCAAAGGGTGCGAGGTTCCGCCAGAGCCGTCAGAGCCGTCCGGAACACCCGGGTGTTTCAGACGGAAACTAGAGTTGTTGCTGATGTATCATCCCCAAAGTACTTAATTACTACACCAAACTAAAAAGGTAAGGAAGAAATCCTACTCTAAGCTTATTATTTATTACACATTGAGTATCCGCATAATGTATAATCGCTTTGGGTCGAATTTTTTTACCCACTGTTATTGCAGTTTTGGGTGACTAGTAGATGTTGCATAGCTTACAGTAAATTACATGTCACGAAATAACTTTTTCCTGACATATCTATAGATACATACATCAGAATACACACTGAATATATATGTTTTAAAAATCGTTGAATGATAAGTAGCAGCTATGATTTCCAGGCACACTAGCAGCATTCTCAAAGAAGATGACGTTTTTCCCAGATTGCATTTCTGTAATTGATTGTACTCCCATGCTTGTCAGTGGCACTCCCAGCCTTGTGGTTAGTGCTCTGAGTCTTGTGGTTGGTGCTCCCAGATGCTCTCAGACATGAGGTCAGCTCTCCCAAACTTGTCCCTGGTGCTCCCAGGTGCTCCCAGCTGTTTCCAGGTGCACCTGAAGGCCACTGTATTGGTCCAGTAAACTTTGGGATTTGACCACCCTGGGATTCTGGTCTGGCAACTCTCAGACACTCCCAGTGACTCCCAGTGACCAAAATTCACATTACTAATATATAGGTAATACATGCCATATTATGATGCAGCAAATCATGGGACTGTAACAAAGATGAATATGAAACATTTACTGCCTTGTGGTTATGGAGCTCTAAGAACCACTGCTGTGTGAATATGGTAACAAGTCATCTGCAGAGCTGCACAGAGGTTTCAGCTCTGCTTGATGTCTTCTGCTGACTTGCGCTGAGGTCTCAGCTGCTTTCCAATTTAACTGTCCAATAAATAAAATTGTGTTAGATTATAAAAGTACTGCCATAACAACAGGTGCCTTTAGAAGTACTTCAGAATTCTCTTGCAGAGTCTAAGAGCACTGTGCTTAGCTGCAAGGAGGTGAGGAAGCATCTGAAATTTCTTTGAAGTGCGGGTGAGATTACCCAGAGTGTCTTGGAGGTTTGCATATGCCTTAATGACTGATGTACATTTTTCTGATGTATGGAGAACACTTGTTGCAGGGTATATGTTGGGGCACCTCAATTTATGTGTATAACCAAATAAATGTATATAGACATCACTGGCTAAGTAGACAAGATATCACATTTCTGGAAACTTACAGATATATTGTTGAGACCAGTACCAAATATTGTTTTTAAATTCATTGTGTAGTGATATGTTCCACAATTATTGACTCTGTACCTAACGTAGATAAATTCCATATTACACATTTGTGAAATACCTTAACCTTAGTAAAACTTATTACATTTATGTTTTAGATACTCATTTTCACTTAAGACAAAGAGACAGTCTAACATGCAGAAATATCTTATGTTGTCATTGCATTTTACATACTGCAGAACATCTAACAGTACATTATTAGAGCTAGTAGCAAAAGCTTACACACGTCCAATTTTAGCTATATCTAGTGCAATCTGGGCACAAAAATATAAGTTATATGAAGACAGCCCAGGAGAGTATGTTAGAATACGTTGCACAACAAAAATGTGGGATAATGAGGTGGTTGGCGGAAGACGGTAAAGCGGTGATAGTTGATTCTAGACCCTCCCAGGATAGGAGTAATGAGGTTCGAATGAAGCCGTATCACGTGAGGGGTTTGTGCAAGACAAGCTCCGACACTGTAGATGCTTAGCTTGTATCAATGCAACATGTAGTATGTCAACTGTCAATGTACTAGGAAGATACCAAAAGTCGGGCGCACCCCATAAAATGCGGAAATTCTACACCTCCACAACAATTGAGAGAGATTCTGAAAGTGAAGGCAGTGATAGTAGGCCACCTGAGATGCTTCTATGAGGTTTTCTTAGAAAAATATTTGCTGTGTAGGGAATGATGAGGATCATGGCATTTCTCGTTGTATGGGGGAAAAAAGTCGGGCGCTCTTTTGCCCTGTATCACCGCGCCCGACTTACCCTTGTACCCTTGTACCCTTGTACACAGACAATTATCACCTTAAAATTCTGCACAGGATACCATTCCTCTTGTGCTGGAGTGGCGGTCTTTTCTTTCCAGTTTTTGTTATTCTTTATAGTTGATGTTACAGTTGTCAAGCCGGATACTGCTTATGTCTGGAGCTTGTGGGAATAATTTCATGTTTTCTCATTCGCTTCTTAGGATTTATTCTATACTCGTTTACTATTGTCTGATTTGTTACACAACTTATTCAATTTGCACCAGATTCGTTTGGATGGAACTAAGGTTTGAAACTCAAGCATATGGTTCTATCCGAAGATTCAGAACTCGTTGGTTGTGCCAAAGCGATATTGGATGAAGCTGATTGGTATTCAGCTGCTCATAATTCCCTCAGGATAGAGTACATTAGGCACCCATGCAACCCTCAGTATTTCTTTTTACACTCTCGATGATGCAGCCGCACTCGATCGAGTTCTTTTAAATATGTATCGTAGAATACCGGCACAACACATTCTCCTTTGAACTAGCTGCAGCTGCTACTAGCGTAGACGCATCCGCGTGGATGTTAAATCAAAGTAGTGGATCGGGAGTAATATCGCCGACATAATAAAAGGTCATAGAACCGTCCAGCCTGCTACATATGCGCGGCAGATAAATTTTTGACAGTTCATAATGTGTAACATATTGCTGGACCATATATGAGACTACGTAGCGCCGATGATGGCGTACAGTGGAATTTGATGATATCAGTGTTATATGTCCATCCACGAGTGGCCTATTTACTCTCTCTCGTATTCACCATTAAATCTGTGAACTTACATAGACTTGTAGAGTGGACAAATCAATGCAACGGGCCGCGCGTCCTGTCGTGTTCTAAACGTACCTCATACAGTCAGATCCCACCATATGCAATCCTAACAGTGGCATTTTAAGTTTTAAATGCTATAGGAACCACGCCGCGTGAGAGCGTGCATAAGTACGATCAAAGTCTTGTGACCCAACAACATAAATGGCCACCATCAAAAGACACGGTAATTCATGCCTTCACTAGACACGTTGATTTAACATTAAATTGATTTGATCGAGCCTACACACCAACTGATACGTCAATGCACTGACGAGTCTTTCCGGCCTCAACAGGAAATGAGCTTCGGTAAATGTTTCGTACGAGTCGCTCAGGGCTGTAGTCGGTCCACGAGCAAATCGCAAACAAACACCAACCTCAGACAATACCTACATTCACACATAACTCTGCACGTTCTATTGGCATGTTCTCCCAAGGCACATTCAATAAAAATGATCCGCTGGCATGTAACAATATTAGCATTTTCCCAACGTAACAGTTTACGAATGGTACCGTTTGGGACAGTCTAAGCGCTGGGTAAAATGCCTCATCACATACGTCGCAACTTTGTCTCAGTGAGGGCAGGGGATGAAATTTTCGTTTTTGGTAAGTGCGTGTGGAGCTCCGCCGCTTAGTCGGCGAGTTCGGAAACGGAAGGGAATCGGTCTTTGTCATACTCTAATTAGAGTGAATACAATTTGAATCAACAGCAACATTGTCTCAGTCAGACACCAGAATATGAGCATTCGCATTGGATATGGTCACAGAAGCACAGTCTAAAGCTATCAGCTAGTGTCCCCAGATTTAAAGATAAAGGATGTGAGGCCGCAAAATCTAACAGCAAGCTGATAGATACCCTGAGGCCAAATAGTCTGCACCACGGAACATGGCACCTTCGTCACCTCAGACTTTTTCGGCTAACAGTGGAGACATATTCTGCCGGCCAACCAACAAGTTCGATGTCGCGAAATTCTTTCTCTTCAATTATGGACTCCACGCGTTGACTGTAATAACCGAACCGGGGTCGGGTGCGTTTGTGACTACAATCGCGGTCATTCAAGCAGTGCTCTCTCCCTATGCGAGTATGATTGAGGCACTTTCGACTATCGCACGCTGCGCTCGCTTCCGTGGATCGCCGTTGCGCCAAGCCCACTATGCCACAGCTCTTTGCATGGCGGTGCACCTGGATCCTGAAGTCAATGAGTTCGGCTTCTGTTGTAGCTCTATCTGTGGTTACTAATGGTTTCTCTTAGTTTCGATATAGTTGTCCCTTATATGACAAACATCCATGGTTATGGTTCAAAGCCGGGTATATTTAACTGGACGACACTAACCAAACTAAACGATCCGAAAACCTGGACAAATATACGCAACGTCATTATATCCCATCTACCCAGCAAAGTTATATCGCTTCTACACATTGTCCCTCCACCCAGTCCCCCTCCACATAGTCATAAAGAACCGACTTTAATCAATGTGCCGTTCGGGTTTAAAGTCCAACAGTCGATCGTATCTACAACTCAGAATTCGGAATCTCTCGAGTTGCAGCTTGCAAGCAACTATAACCTCATTAAAATCCTTGCTTCAATTTTTCAAACAGTATATGGTGCGTTCGAGCTCTACGCCGCCCGTGGAAATCAGCTTGACAAATATGGATATGCTGCATACGCATTTACAGTTGTACCATATACCATGATGTCTGTGGTAAATCTAGTGGCAGCTCTATTTCAACCACAGTATCCGTCGAAGTTTGTTGTTACCTACGGGGGCATATCGACTGAACGAACCATTCAGTGAGTGGGCATATTATGTACTGATCATAAACTAACGGCACTAGGAACAACACTGAAAAACTAATCGAGTCAACCGAGGATGGTAAATTGAAGGCTAGCAACTCGGTGGAATTGGGAATGAAGACAGGTGAAATTATCGAAGTTGTTGATGTCGAAAGGGAAGAACCGAGGGAAAGAACCAATAAGTGAATATGGAAAACCCCGCCCCCCATCAGAGACTAATAGCATTAGGAGAAACAATGCTGAAAAACAAATCGACTCGGTGGATGGCATACCGCAGCCTAACATAGGGGGAGCTGTGGGAGTTGCTTATGGCCGTTTCAACCGCAACCCTCCCCTCATGAGCGGCAGTTATAGTACAAAGGATGTCATGGACATCTTACGTAAGAGTTTATTTCCAACCACTCTCATCCCCTTGCTGGCATTTTTCACACTTTACGCAATACCGTATATTATAATGAAACTGCTCACCAACTTTGACAAGCGCCAGAGTACAAAAAGCCAACGAACATGGATTCTAGTCTGGCTAGCATTCAGCCAATATTTTGGGCCTGTCATAGCTTTACTTCGGCTATTTATTCAGAAAATTTCTAGGGTAAAAATTCAGCAGAACCCTGCGATGATTCAACTATGGATGTTGTGCAACACAGTATTACTGTCGGTCCCTAGCATTGGTGTCTTTGTGATTGTCGGAAAAATGATTTTGGATGATGTTGTGTGCACAAAGATATAAGGCGCATGGTGTTGTGTGGGAGATGTCGGTTGCTGATTGTTTTTCAGGAAGCAGGGATGTGGTTTAAAAAATTGAGACGAGATGTGGGGGTGCCTGGTTACAATTGATGATGTGATTGATTACGATTGCAAACAGTTCAGTGCTACCGGGTAGCCTACGAATAAAGAGTGTGAGACTTCATAAACGCCCTTATCCACATCACACCAACACATATCTAGACATCGGTTACTGTGATAGATATATGATAGATATATGTATTTATATATCCGGTGGCCTCGTACCCCGGCCCTGATTTCACGTGATTTCATACTTACCGAAATGGTGAGTCTGATGCAAATTGAGATCATGAAAAAAGTGAGGTGAAAGGGCCTGGAGACATCACTCCACCAAAAATTCAAATTACTTCCAGAGAGCTGAGTATTTGGGGGGTATTAGTTTATATCTACCTGAATTTTAAAAAATCCCACCACATTTGCACTCACTGCAGCCTTAACCCGAAGCTGATCCAGGCTTGATCTGGGACATAGCTAGCTGAACCCGGGTTGTAGCCAGCTTAACCCGGTCACTCTTTTCAACTTTACACATGTAGTATTGTCTAGCTTGCTTAGAGCCCCATACAAACTGCTTTTCCCCTACACCAAACTCTTCTTTCCATCCAAATCTGGTACAAACTCATAGTGTTGAGATTTTCACCGGGTTGACGAGATATTGATCCGGTTGACCCAAGTGGAGCGAAGTCTCCAAGCTCTCACACCTTCCTGACTTCTGCCACACTATTCTCTTTTATCACTTCCACTTTCATCTTAGTGCATGCCACCCAAATATAGATTTGAAAGTCTGATTCGAGGCTATATATTCGGCACCACTGATCAACCGCCTCTCTGTGCTTCGAGCATCGGCCTTGGCATTAGCCCTGGTAGCGATCCCCAAAATCTACTGCGGAATTCGGCAGACGGTTGACAAGGATATCCTCGTATAGCATGCTTGACTCAGCCATCTCCGTTTGCCAGCCATTAAGCGTCTATCAACTAGCGTCGTCAAAGGTATCCAATTACATGCCAAGAGCCCATAGACATGTACTTGTGAGGCTTGTATCATGGGTAAAATGTTCCGGAAGCCTTTCTAACTATTGAGACCCGAGGATAAGGTTAAGACTTGACTTCTCGAGTTGATCCACTCCGGTGACATCAGACCGATGCGACTCCGGCCTGGTAGCTAAAAGCTATAGAACCTCTGCTCTTCTCACGAGAAGCCGCCTCTTCTATTCATTTTCCTATTCGCTATAGAACCAAGGGAAGTTCTCCATTCAACATTATGAGCTGAAATCTGCAATCTCGCCAGTAGTCATGTTCCATATGTGAGCATGTATGGAAGTGAAAGATTCCCCGAGACTGTGCAGTCACAAGTTGCCACGGAACTGCGTTTAACTTGCGCTGGGTTGTGACCATCAGATAAGCTTAGAGCCTCGCCGTTACCCCATCGTGATACCGCAGCGGTATCAACACAATGCAATGACTGAACCTTTCAACATATTGAAGTGAACTTTGTCGGTAGAAGTCCGTCGAAGTAATTTTAGGCCAGAGATAATTGGTTACACTGCTCAAGGACCGGTAGTCCATATCAGGCGTTCAGTGGACTTGGGTTGCGGGGAAAATCCTCGTGTGCATGCGAATGATAGTGGAAGTGCTGTTTAGCTCGTTAAGCGACATCTCGTGAAAATGTAGTAGTGGATGCGTACTTATACATGTACGGTACACCGGTGGTGGTGGTACTAGTGTATGCTTTTGCACTCTGTATCAAAGCATGTATAGATTGAGGTAACCTAGTAAGTTGTCAAATCCATAAGACTAATAGACTGCTGGCTCCATCAGAATATCTCTTTTTATCTATCCTGTCTAAAGGTGTGTCGTTTGAAGCCTCGTATAGCCCACTACGATGCAGCGATGTCGTTCGATTGGATATGAGAGCACGTGTTTGAAATATGCGCCAGAAATCACTTATCACGGAACGATTGCAGCACTAGGGCTGTGAAACAATACAGGTAACTTTTGGTGCAAATCCAGCAGAGCGGTACAAGGGTACCAAGAGAACCCTGCTCGTGCATGAAGCAAATTCCCCTCATACCTCCGGCAAGTTCCACAAAAAAGCATCCCCGCACATTAAGCTTATAGGTTATCTCAAGCAACATCGCATGTCGGGTGTCGCCGAGTCCATCGCGCAACATGCCATTCGTCGATTTCCTCCTGTCGCACCCATACCCAACCATCTTCCTCCTCCCCGTCCTCACTATCGTTACTCTCCGCCCGCTCCTTTCCCTCATCTCGCACATCCGCTACGCGCGATCAACCGGCCTTAACTACCTCATTTACCCCTTCGAGATCGATGCACCAGTCATCGTCTTCCTCCTCACACAGCCCAAGATTCACTCCCTCATCCGCCGCACCTGTTCGCCCGCATGGCAGGACTACATCTGGCTGATGGCGTACAACACGCACTGGTGGGTGAAAGACCGCATGTCACAGCGGTACGGCGATATCTTTCTGGCCGTTTCGCCGTGCAGCATGTGCCTGTTCGCCAGCAACACCGATGCAATCACTGCTATCCTTGGAGACCCTGTAAGGTTCCCGAAGATGCTCGACGGGTATGACGACTTCCGTCTTTACGGCCCCAACATCCTCTCCGTAATCCCCCTCCCCCCAATCCCCCGCAAGATTCTGACGCTCGCAGACCGAGGGCACGCAATGGGCGCACCACCGCAAATTCGTTGCTCCAGCATTTGCAGAACGTAATAACAGGCTGGTATGGGCGACGGCGCTGCAGCAAGCAGTAGATATGGTAGAGTCCTGGGAGAAAAACGAGGCCGAGGACGAAAGATACACCCCCAATCTGCTTAACAGCCTGATGAGCCTTACAATGCACACGGTCGCCGGAGCCGCCTACGGAATTCCGATGTCATTTTCTGGCGGGGAAAGCGTAGAGAGACCAGGAAGAGGGAAAGACCTCTTCACCGATGGCGCCACGCCTCCGACCGGGTTCACATACACCTTCCGACAAGCACTCTCCTTCATCGCCGGTGACATAATCCGTCACGTCCTTATCACCACGCGTCTCCCCTCATGGCTGCCCATCCCCTTCCTCCGTCCCTACCAACGTGCCCACAAAGATTTCACGGGGTACCTCCACGCGCTGACAACGCGAGCTGGCACAAGCGGTCGAAACACACTCCTGGACCTCCTGGTGTCTGCGGACGGACTCAGTAGCGAGGAGCTAACAGGGAATCTCTTCATATTCACACTCGCCGGACAGGAAACCACCGCGCAAACACTAAACTTTGCGTTCCTCATGCTGGCGCTAAATCCCGAGGCTCAGGAATGGGTTTTTGCAAACGTCGACGCCGTCCTCAAAGACCAACCTCGCAATACTAACGAATGGAAATACCCGGAGGTATTTCCGCGCCTCGTCGCCCCGCTGTGCTTAATGGTCGGTTCCCCTCACTCCCCTTCAACCACTTCCACTGACTTATAACGTGCAACCAGCTCGAAACCCTCCGTCTCTGCAACATCGTCCCCGCAATCCCCAAGTACTGTCCATCCCCCACAATCCTACATCTCCCCACCCGCGCCATCGCTCTAGAACCAATGAACATCGTCCTCTCCTCCACCTCCGTGTCTCTCTCGCCCACGCACTACGGCACCGACGCGCACCGCTTCTTGCCCCAGCGCTGGGATGCGCGTGACAACAGCGCTTTTCTAGCGAGAAACAAGGGGAAAGCGGGAATGATGGCGGCCGGGCTCGAACACAAGACGGTGCATAAACCGCAGCGCGGAGCATGGCTAGGGTTTAGTGATGGCGAGAGAATGTGCATTGGAAGAAAGTTCGCACAGGTGGTGTTTGTGGCGGTGGTGGCGGTGGTGGTGAGGGAGTTTGAGGTTTTTGTGGAGCCTGGAGAGGAGGAGGAGGTCAGGAAAGGTATGGAGAGGGGGTGGGCAATGATTACACTGCAGGCGAGGGGGGAGGGGAAGGTGCGTTTTAGGAGGCGAAGATATAGGGAGGTGGAGCTTGGATAGCAATTTCTGAGATCTGTTCTCTTAGCTGGCGACGTATTGATGTCATGATCCCAAGCCGAACACTCCTCGGCCCCAAACAAAGTCCGGGCTTGTTGAAAACGCATTTACCGAGTGACCGCTAGTGACTGCGAAACTCGCGTGTGGACTATTTCCCCTACTTTCTGCCGCCGATGGGCGTTTCAGTATCGTGGATAGGTTCGTACATACCAAAAGTTTCCTAGATTAGATCATTTGATATAAGAACCAAGTGTGTTCTTGAAAATTGTCGATAACCGACCTTGTGCTCGAAATCTAGCCGCATCATTTGGCTTTCGAGGGACGAGCTCGCAAGCGACGAGAAAATCTGGGAACGAGAGCAAACTAACCTCTTTGTCATCATATGCAGTTGGCATCCCTAGAACAATGTTTTGGATTGTTACCTAAAATGGACTATCTGGAAACTTTTAATATGTGCGAGTAACTATTGCCAATGGTCAATCTCATATTCTTCACTATCACAGCCAATAGATAACGGTTACAGAAGGTGGTTCATTCTACGTAATTTACGTAAAGTACCCCCGAAGAAATCATACAAAACCGGACCCTCAGATCTTCGTAGTGTATTTTCGTATTGTCACTAGGTTGTAGTTATTTTCTACAAAGTTAAATTGTGTGGTGCAGGAACGGAATGGAACTGTTGAAATATGGGGAGAACCGTGTGTATAGACTTAGATACAGAGAGAAGAGAGAAGGAGAAAGACGCGAGTTATATATGAGAGAGAAGTGGGCCATGCTACCAGCCCCGCTAGCGGTCAACTCTATATATATATGCAACAGGAACTGTTACGATATGGAAGTTAGGGAGAACCGTGTGCGTGTATTCTATGGTACAGAGAAGAGAGAAGGAGAAAGACTCGAGATATATACAGGAGGCATCGGCCTCTGCAGCACCACCGTGTATCAGACTTGTAACATGTCTCCGGCACATGTACACCAGTAACAGGAACTTGAAATTATACGACGAGTGACAAGATATGATCCAACATCAGTTTAGTCACTTTGGACAGTTGTTCTTCACCATGCGTAGAGTATATTCTTTGCGTAGATGCTATCTTATCAAAATCTCGCATAATAACTCTGTTTTCTGCGGCGCTTGATGCCTCTCTCTATACTAACACACCAAGGGACGAGGGGGACACAAGTTGGCAAGCAAAGCTATCAAGAGCGATGAGTCGAAACTATATCAGATCACCGACAACCTCCACTAACCAACACTACCACCACTTTTGATACAACGAGCTCCACACCCTGTCCCATTGGGATGGGGGTCGACAATGTTTTAGGTCAGTGGGAATAGACGCTGGCTATCACCACTTCTCCCGAAGACGACCAAACTATACCTAGGGTACAAAGTTTGGTGTGATGTAGTGTAAAGTAAACTACCGTAGTGTGAGATATGGTGTAAAATAGATAATGTAGTTTACATTTTGTTTAATTCACACTATGATCTCACGACATTAATTGTGGGGGCATGAATCTGGCAGTAGTGGCAATGCCACTAGAGCTTTACCACTACTCTGATGTGAGTGATATTCTATGCAGCGTGTATGTTGCATGTGTACTTGGATCATGAGTCTCAGCACCGTCTGATGTCTTGTATGAGAATGAAGACCTGTATGAAGATGGTGGCTGTATGAGGTTATGCATCAGGACCAGGGTGATGCGTCTCAGGTCAGTTGAGGAAATGAGTACGCATATGGGAGATTGTACATATACGGGCCTCTGGCCCTCGAGATAGACAAGCCAATCAAGAAGTCACCGAACCATCCAAAAGTAACAGGTTATGAGCCCGGCGGTCGCAACCATCTTAGTTTACTCTATACACTCTATTTCGACATCACGATCTTTCAGAGCCTCAAAAACCCTAACCCATACAACTATCCTTGACTGTAACCGCGGCAACACCCGCATAAACAAGTCTAAAACTCAACACCATCACCACTGCTGTCATATATCTCTACCATCTCTACCATCTCTATCATCTCTACTATCTTGGTTCTATATAATATCTACCCAAACCTTCGAGACCGACTTTAGCACTGGTCGCAGACATAATTATGAGGTCTATACTGGGAAATACCAATGGCACAAACAAATGGATGAGGCCTAAGCTCCAACAAGTTCATTAATTAGACCACTGATCCAGTTTAGATATTCTATAAAGCGTTACCCCTATACACTCTGCCAAGAACGAGAAGATCACCAACTACTTTACTCGATTAACAAACTACCATGTTCAACCAATCCCAATGTTGATCAAGGTACTCCAATGGCAGACTCCCGCTCCCACAGCAGCAACCTTGGCACAGACAACTGCATCTGAAAGCACACTCCCAAGTACACATTCGAGTACACTCACAGCTACAACCTCACCTACAATTATGAAGTACACTTAAGGTTACAACTTCTCCAAACACTAAGTCCACTATGAAAGGAAGAAAGAGAATGGGAGAAAGAGAATGGGAGAAAGAGAATGGGAGAAAGAGAAAGAGACAAGAGTGCAATAAAGCACACTCACCACCGTACCTACTACTACGCATCTGAGTACACCTTCAAGCAAACCTACAGCTACCACATCAAGCAAACCTACAGCTACTACGTCAAACAAGCCTACAGCTACCATATCAATACCACCTGCACTTCGAAGCAATTTTAACTTATATATTCGTCTGTACGATAATCAGCATTCGATCGCTACTCAAGTTCTAGGAAGAAGCAGTCAACACCACAATCTACCTCTATAAAACGAATACTGAATATTGTGACAACCATGTCAAATAGCGTACAAAATACCATACAAAATACCAAATGAGATGCCATACAAAATACCATCCGAGATACCATACAAGATACCATACAAGATACCATACAAATGCCATCGAGGTACCATACGAAATACCATACAAGATACTATACAAAATATCATACAAAATACCACATGAAATTCCATACAAAATACCACATGAAATACCATTCGAAATACCATACGAATTACCATACGAATTACCCTACAAAATACCATATGAAATACCATATGAGATATCATTCGAGATATCATTCAAGATACCCTACCATACAAAATACCATACGAATTACCATACGAGGTACCATACAAGATACCATATACATTTAGAATGGAACTCATACATCTCATACCACAATGGTTAAAATGACAAACGGATGTACACGATTATCGACTAAGAAAAGACTACCAACATTGCCGAAGAGATCACCGAAATCGACTTATTAGATCTACCGCCAGAACTATATATTGAAGAAATTGATATAGTTTGGAGTGGAACGGGTGAGAGCATGGACCATGGCCACACTCGCTCTATGAGTGGAACGGGTGAAAGCATGTCTCATGGCCGCACCAATGATGCTCGCAAAACAACTGATGGAAATCCCTCGGCTAGAGCAAATCCCGATCGTTCGTTAAACTGGGCATACAACTGGGCACGAAGATCGAAGTCCACCTCATTCAGGAGCGAAAGATGGCCATCATACCACCTACAGGGCTCCTGATGAGGACGCTGACTACATACATATATGGACACAGCGGTCACTGTCCTATCCTCCTTCTCATAAACAAGCCCCATCGAGAGAAGAGGTAATGATCTATAGACATATACGAAGTTAAATAATCATATATATCGCTGTCAAGAAAGCCCCAGTATATACCATGAAATGACCAAGTTAAGACCCTCATCATTGGGCGCATACTATTATTCCAAGCCATGAATCATGTTAGAAAAAGTCAAGAAACGGCCTCTGCGAAATCGTTAATGTCATCAGTACCCAGAACAATGAGCAGACTAATATCAGTAAGATTTATACTTCTATTGACAAGCTAACCACACTGGCATTACAATATCTCATCTCAGAAGATGTGGATGGAATTTCGATTATTAGAATATAAATGATGACGGCTAGGATCAATCATGACAACCGAGATCAATGATGATGACCGAGATAAATGATGACGACCGAGATCAATGATGATGACCGAGATCAATCATGATGACCGAGATCAATCATGATGACCGAGATCAATGATGACGTCCGAGATCAATGATGATGACCGAGATCAATGATGACAACCGAAATCAATCATGACAACCGAAATCAATAATGATGACCAAGATAGATAATGATGACCAAGATCAATGATGACGACTGAGATCAATAACGATGACCGAGATCAATGAAAATGATATCCACACGATACTACCGAAATTCATCCATGTACTCGATATTATTACTACCGGAAAGGCTTCTATGTACCTGCAATCATCGATGATATAAGACTACTCAAAGTACCACGATACTGGCACATGCACATCTAGCGAAACACTAGCGAAATCAGTATCAGAAACGCTACGACTCTCATCTATCGCAACTTGAAACTGCATCTGATCGAGGGATCAGAGGGAAGGAACCCGAAGATTTCATAGACTAGAAGCGATCCTCGACATCACGAAAGACTACCAAATGAATACAAGCTTATTCCTTCATATAACTGCCACCTAGGAGTTCTCAAATATCTCATACTGACGGTCCACTCTGGCTACTCTTCAACGGCAACGGCAACGGTAATGCAAACGACTATCTTCCTAATATACGAACCCCAATTGGACTGGGAATAGTACCACCGACCATAATCATGGCACACCTAACGATGAAACGGATGGGATAACGGAAGTCGATTCAAGGTTGGATTTAAGGTTGTTTCACTTTTCTTCTTTTCGATGGATTTTACTTTGATTATATGGGATGGCTGTCCCAGATCAGGCTACGGATTGCACTCTTTCCCTGCCTACCGCAGTCATTAGGAGGAGGGTTTTAATGAGGCACCGGAAGACAATTCACATGGACTTTGTTTGGATGTTGTATGTATGGGCTCACGGAGATATGGACTTGCTACGGAACACAGCAAGAGGGGGAAGTGTTGCATGTGTACTTGGATCATGATTCTCAGCAGCGTCTGATGGCTTGTATGAGAATGAAGACTTGTATAAAGATGGTGGCTGTATGAGGTTATGCATCAGGACCAGGGTGATGCGTCTCAGGTCAGTCGAGCATACGCGTACGCATATGGGAGATTGTACATATATGGGCCTCTGGCCCTCGAGATAGACAAGCCAATCAAGAAGTCACCGAACCATCCAAAAGTAACAGTGTAAATCACACTACAATCGAGTGATATATCATGCAGAAGCCTGAGCAACAATCGTGAAATTAAATTTTAGTGTTGATGATTCCAAAGCAGTGGGATGGTTGAGTTTTGGGAGATGCGGTCTCGGGTCATTCACATTTCCCTCTTACAATTTTGATGATAATTATTTGGCAGTTTTTCCTGTCAAATTGTGTGTATGTGCGATGTGTGGGTTGTTGTGGTTGTGGTTGTAATCATTTTGCATACAAGCTGCGAACGACTATGGCATTTAAGATACAAGACCCCCCACCAGACCCTATAACCACTTCCGCGCAAATTAAAACTCTAAAGACCCCCGGAATCTGACAAAACCTGAAGCCCCGAAATTAAAACCCACACGGTAATGTCGCTGCCAAAATCTAGCAAAAAATCCTGCACTCTCCCCCATAACTTCTTACTTCTTGGCGTTCCCAATTAAGAGTAGCCGGCCAAATGTGGGTGCTGCTCCGAGTTACCGCTAGACATAGCCGAACTCCTATCCTCCATCTATGGGTATAGCTTCCCAATGGTCTAGTTAGACCCCCATTCTTTAAACCCTACTAATCCCAATTAGTCGCCGCCACCTTAATAATCCTCGCCAGCGCCACCCACAGGGTCTCATTGAACTTATCGCAGTGGAACACCCCAACCAGACGAAACCCCAGCAGGTTCGTGGGTCCGGAAAAGAGCACTCCCTAGAACATTCATGTCGTGCTGTTCATCATAGGGCTAATGGGTCGGGGGTGCGGATGGTGATGTTATCGTGAGGTCATGTTGGTCTCTCAGAATTCTCTTCACTGAGCCCGGTTTGTCCTTAAATACTGGCATGAAACTTTCGAAAGAAGGCGAGTGGCACTAGAAGAGGGACTACCGATCGATGTCGATGCTGAGTGGATTTGGTGACAAGGTACACTCTGTTTTCGACCTGGTAACGTACTGGCAGAGCAGACACACACAGGGAATGTCGTGATGAAGCCAAAGTAAAACCCCGCTTTGCCCCGCGAGGGGAAAAGCTTGGCAAAACCAGGCGGAGAGGGTGGTTGTCGAAGGTGTGTGTTGCGATGTGCGGGTGCAAGGGATGGTGCCGACGATGAGGGTGGTGGTGATGGTGATGGCAGTGGTGGTGGTAGTGGCGATGGCAGTGGCGGTGGTGATGGTGATAGCAGTAGTCATGGTGATGGTGATGGCGACGGTGATGGTGATAGTGATGGTGACAGTGTTGCACAACCAACCATGTGGAGCCCCCAAGTCCTGAACCCGAATCTAAATTTCCTCCCCTTCCCAACCAATGGGCAGTTCATCAGAGTGGCAGAAGTGGTAGGATATATACAACATATCGTGTGAATCACAAAAATTTCGTGTAATTTACACAATTTAATTGTGTAAATCGGATGACCCATCAATTGGCCAATTGCATTGAGTGTCATTGCTCAATATATCTCTTGATAAATGGCACTACAACAAAGGGTAGCGGGGGGGAGCTCCGCCATCTAGCCGGCTCGCCCGGAGGCGGAGGGGGTATTAGGTCCTGTCATACTCTAATTAGAGTGCATACAGTATGAATAAACAACAACAACAACAATGGCACTACAACTGCTACTACACTTGCTATTATAAATGCAACCACGATTTATCGTGGCATTGCCTTTAGACCTGATGAACTGTAGGGTATAAAGTACCAATGTACATACGCCCACCTACTATGCTACTCGAATTCCCACTCCCTAGTTTCCTCCGCCAGATCCCCTTTCCATACCTGCTTGTCACCTATAGTCTCTAAATACTCTGACGGCACTTTAGAGTAGTATGAAATGTAACATCGGGCCCAAAGAAACTAGCACGCATGGGACGTTGAGATCCCCCACCCAAGGCGAAGGCGCCAAAATGGCAGACTAGCTCTTCGGATAGCCACAATTTCACTTCTGTAATTTTTTAGGAAGAAGGTATAGCGTTTATCGAACGGAGAAAGGATGTCATTTCTTCATCGCCCGTTGTTGCTTGTAGAACTTGCGGTTTTAGAACTCCGGGAATCAAGTTGCAATATCGGATCTTCAAGACCGGACTGAAGAGTGTAATACCGACTTGGAATTCTTTAAGCACTCCATAGGCCCATATAGCGCAATAGTGAGGCTTTTTTTTACCATTCATTTGACACGCTCCAGAGGAAATGCGGGCCAACGGTGAGACATGAGCAGGAAAGCTGCTCCAACCAGAAGCAGGAAAAGAAAGCAGCAGGCAAGCTAGAAGAAAGAAGTGGGGAGATAGTTAGCAAGCAAAAAACCGTACAGGTGTAGAACAAAAGCAGTAAAGAGTGATCAAATCTCATGAGATGTGAGGAGACACTACATAAACTGTGACAAACATCGGTAAAGGATTCGGTGAAGTGTAATGAAGATAGAGGCGATTAGTGGAAAATAATAGCCTATAAAGAAGCCGCCTCCAAGACTAATTTCACCGCTTACCACTACCATTGTTATAACAAGAAAGCAGCAGGAAACAACCGAAAAACAGCAGTTAGTCAATAGGAACTATTGTTCGACGTAAATTCGAGGGTTCCCGCTACTCTACACTTTTGACGTAGGAACCACCCGAGTATTTCTTTCATAAGGCCCCATAGCTGGCTATGGATTGCTTAGAGGTTGTTTACCTGTCCAACTCGTAGGCACAGAGGGTGCCACGGTCTCTAGAAATTACCTTTTTAATCCCATTCATTAAAAACCCTAGTGGTATCTAACAGCCTAACGCGGCTTTACCGCCTTCGATGCTCAGAAGTTCATCTACAAGTATCTACAAATTAAAGTTTATAAACAAACCCACCCCCGGATATTTTCCACACCTTCAAGCACTGCCGCTCTACGAACCCCCCTCCGGATAATCAAACCCCGTCAACTCCACCAGCTCCTTCAACGGTGTCGGAACTCCATGCGCAGGCAGCACAACCGCATTCCTTGCCACCCCATCGCTCACCGCCTGATTTAACCACTCCCTCGCAGCGCCAATACTCACCCCATCATCCGGATTCTGTCCAGGAGTCCACACATCTGCCAGGAACACAGCCTCCGCTTCCCCGGCCGTGATGTGCGCATAAGTCCAGTCCTCCGCATGCACCGCGTTATGCGCCCAGTAGATCCGCAGTTGCATCGTCTCGGAACGGTGAGTGTACGGTTTTTCGTCACTATTCCATGTCAGCTAGGCAGAGCGGGGGTGGAGGATGGGGGGGTTACGTGAACGTCACTATCTCAGCCTCCGGTATACTTTCTTTCCAAAGCCTACTCGCCACCTTAGGAACAACCAGCTTCACACCCGCCTTCACAAAGTCGGCCGCACCTAATGCATGGTCACCATGGTGATGCGTTATCTTTTGCCCGTTAGCCTCGTCCCCCTCCCCGATACCCAAATACGTACCCAACAATGCGTGACTTTCTTCCCCAGCGTCTCCTTCACCCACTGCAGAACCAGCAAACTCTGTAGCGGCGGCGCATCCGCCACGATCACTGCGTCTTCGAACTCCAGCACGAGCTGCTTGTACCCCGGCGCGTCGATAAAATCTAGATGGTGCAGTTTTGGCGCCCCCGGGAGTGGGCGCGTGACGGTTAGGTTCTCCAGCGTCCCCGTGAATGGCGTAGTGGGGAGCATGTTCGCCGAGAACGCGGCGAGTTGGGTTTGTGTGTACTGGACGCCCGGGATCACTATCGGCGGCCCCGGGGGAGGGGCAAAGAAATTGGGGGTGAATGAGGGGTTGGTGGTGACGGACGATACTAGGAAGTCTTCGATTACGTGATCGGCTTGTAGCAGCAGAAAGCGGCGCGGGAATTGTACGCCCGCTACGGAGGTGTAGTTGTATACCCGCAGATCACCGGTCGAGGAGCGGATCGTGTGTGGGAGGTATGTTTCGGGGTCGAGGAAGACGGTGAGGTCGAGGGTTGGGTCGTGGACTGTGACGGGTTAGTACGTACTACAGAAACATGGACGACGAACCTGCGGGCATGGAGATTCCCGGGCGTAGAGTTGCTATTGATGCGGTTGCAAGGTGGGGTGTGATCTACGCTATTAGCCGCTGATGCCAGGGAGTGGAGGGAGAAATACCCGCGAGAGAAGCGTCGGTGACATCTGCTCCGCCCTATTCACCATCCACTCCGCGAGCACAGCTGGTTGCGTCAGCAGGGAACGGGAAGTTCGGCAGCGGGTACCAACGATCTGCACACCCCCCCGGCACCTCCCGCGGAAGAAACACCATGTTATTCCCATTCGTGTAACACGCATACCCGCTGTCCCCGCCCTTTACCACAAGCGAGTAGTTCATTGGCTCCAGTGTCGGGGATGCCCAGGTCCACTCATCTTTACGCCGTTAGCACACACACACACAACGTCCTTGGGCTCCGCACCTGATAGGTGGTGAAATCTATCGATCCGCTGACTTAGCTGGTCGGAGAAGGAGAAGGAGATGTTTTGGTTCCCGGCGGTGGCGATGAATTTGTCTGCCTTGAACGGGGAGTAGGATTGCATTAGAGTTGTGGTGCGGTAGTGACTGTAAGTTATCAGCATTGGCATTATAATTGAACGTTACGGTGGGCAGACTTTGGAACGTGGTAGGTGACCCCGGAAAGGCTTTCCAGGGCAGAGGAGCCGCCAAGGGCTGCAATGCCCTTCGAAATCAGCTCGGAGGCTGGAGGAACTGGAGGAGTAGCCGGAGCGCGGGCATGGTGAGGACAGGCTGCGACGAGGAGGGGGAAGAAAGCGAGGAGGGGGAGAGGGAGTAACATGGTAAGGGAAGGAAGAGGGAGGAGAGCAGTGGGTTTATCACGCGCAAGCAAATCGAGTGATACCAAAAGCAACGCGGATACTAAAAGCAGCGCGGCGGTAGAGGTACTTAAGGCTTAAAGTACACTCAGCAACTCGGCGCCTTAGGCGATAAGCTTTCGGAGGAGCGACGTATCCGGGCCATGTCGCAGCTGACCAACCATCGGTGACGACTCTGAGGGTACCGCAGTTTCGTAAATGTGGAAACAATCGGAACCACCGGAACCATCGCATTCGTCAGATGAATCAACCACTGCACCCGGGATTGGTTCGATTCGGCATCCTCTTTTCGGCCGAAGTCGGGGACAGGGTCCGATTGGAGAGCGCACCGGCGTATGCACCCGAGTGGAAGGACTCGGAACTGAATCGGGTTAATCTGTGGCCGGGGGGCTGTGGTGATTACAAATAGGACAGACGCACGGGTCCACACGGCAATTTTGCCTTGCTCTATTCTTAGCGGCGATAGCCTTCAGTGCAGAAAGCTTGTTGCAGCGTTGGAGAATGCGCGGTTTGCGATGTGTACGAGTACAGTTGTCTCCCGGGCCGATCGCCGAACTTAAGACATCAACGACCGTCTTGCTGCGCATGAAGCATATGTACGCAGAGACATCCAGCGTTCGGGGGTTTGGCCGCAATGGATACAGTACTTATGTGCACTTTGCTCGCGTATATTCTGAGGGGCTGGAAATGAGAGAGCACCAGGCTGTCGTTTTCGCTTACGGCGAAAACGAGCGCCAGTAAAATCTTACGAATGAGAGAGCACATGCCGCAGAATTTGAAGGTATCCGGATCATTTGTAGCACCGCAGGTCGCCTCCGCTGCTTTCATTTATCGAATCTCTCAGTCGTGCTGGCTCACGGACCGACCGCCGAATGGCAAGATGTCAATGCCGATCATCAGTCTGCATTCTGCAGGGCTACGGAGATTCGACCACAACGGATACAATACATATGCCCGTCCTCGTAAATCATTTAGGCTGTATCGATATAAATTTCTATTGGAGTCGGGTTGAAAAAATCCCGATTGCGCCATATATATAGACTTTCGTTTTCGCTTCGCGGTGAAAACAAGTGCCTGTGCAAACCTGTCGAACGAAAGCATATCTACTTGGGATATTCCCTGCCTGGCTAGGCCACCCAGGGGAACTGGACAATGGACATTGTCATACTCTAGAGTGAATACCCAATGATTACCAACAACAAGCATGTCTGCTATTCTTCCGAGCTTTCGTAAGCACCTAATTCTAAAGTGACGACATTTGATACATGTAGGACCTGTTTCACCCGCAGCCGTAACGCTGTCAATGTCGTAGTCTATGGTACCGAGCACTCGGTTCGTACGAGACTCCAAGCGTGACGATTCTGTTCGATACCGGTGCGCTGGGACTGCACCAGAATATCTTCGGAAGTACCTCCGCGATAGGTGATTCATACTCGTCTTTCCTGAAGATCGGCAATCGCATGCAGACGCCATACCCGAGAGCGATCGCCAGGTACGGGTTGGGTAGGTTTCAAATGTAGACAGCTCGCATGGCGATCTTCCGGTCTTGCAGGATGTGCGGGATAATTATTAATGCTCGGACAAGAAAATGGCTGTGCTGCCGGTTCTGTCCGATGACGGAGGTGCCTGGGGGGGAGGGACTTTATCCACCCCACCCGGGCTGTATGCGGAGGTGGTGAAAGCGTTGTTATTTTTTCATATTCGATTTAAGACATGCGGTGGCAAGCGAACGTATGCACTCAGACCGTTTCAATGTCTTACTGCGCCTTCGGTTCACGCTCAAACTCTACTTATCACATACGCCCCCACGGGCCCTCTCAGTGAAATAATAACACTATTTACCCATTTCACTGCAACTGCATCGTGATGCATTATCCTGTATTTCTCGCCCATCATGGTTCGAATCGACCCTGGGCCCCGCAGAGGCGGAATGTCTCCGCACAGCCCGTGCGCCCTGTACGTTACAACGGCTACGTACTCTACTATAACCGCGCAAGATTTAGCGTCTGCCGCTAGGCCAGGGGTCTAAGTGTCTTCTAAATCCCACAAATCACATGTCCTCGAATGTGTTCCGCTTATTGCGCAATAGCGACCAAGAAATGATAATGTACTATCTGATAGTGGCCGCTTTTTGCATAAGCCACTCCCGGTGCACTAAAACAGGTAAAGATAACGTCAACCGAACGCAGACGGCATCCCTGCTAGTAATGCTATGGACAACGCTTCCTCTGGATTTTGTCCAGCAGTATGGTATGTAAGAAAATGTGCTGGTCTAGACGATAGGTTTGTGTGGATGTATGACACTACCGGGGGGGAAGGTGCTGTGGGCGAGCGTGGGGATCCACACTACTAAATGAAGCTACTGTCACTTTAAGCGACGTACGACTTTCAGTCTTCCATGCCTATCACAAAATAATCCAGAGGCACTACCTGCTTGAGAACATTAAATGCTACTATCGGCGAAGATAAATTATTTGGCGGCCAGTCCAGTGTTGACATGTCTAGCGGCGACGCTACCCGACGTGCCAACTGTGCGGAAGCATTCCGTTGCAAAGGAAGTCTCGGCTGCATCGTCATCACTATCGATACCCTGAATTCCGCATACAAACAGGCAGGTGCAGGTTCACGGTACCAAGCTCCAAACATGATCCAAATGTTGTGTTTAGGGCTGATTAAATCTACAGAAACATTTTTCAAAGTGTCGAATCCGTCGAGTCATTGTCAGATATTTTATTGACATCTATTCCATATCCTGGCCGCCTGGCGTCTGGGTCTCTGAAGTGTGTCGGAAAAAGGCATTTGACTTTCCAACGTTTGATCTCGGGGGTAGGTACACACATAAAAGTTACCCACCTAAGTTTCATTATAGCGTATGCAGGGCATTGACTCGCCAGGAGTTATACCACATCACTTACTCTGCGCTTGGCAGGTAACTGATGTAACGAACACGCCCAACTACCATTCCAGTTCATGCCAATCACAAAAAGTGTGAATCACGGGGTCAGAACGTGAAATCCCGCGTCCGTCAAGTGCCAAGACGGCATTACGGGCCGGGAAACTAGCGCTTTGGGAGCCTAAAACTCCGGCGACCAACCCCCGTACTGAAGGTAGAGGGGGCCCTTATGCAAACTGGGGGCGGGCCGAATGCACGGTTCAGCGTACCGGCTCCTAGGGCGATTTTTATGACATTTCCGATGATCGGGCGTTTCGAAAGTGGAAAGGCTTAAAATTGAGTCTCAGCCGTTCGAAATACTCGCTTGATAGTGCAAGTGCGCACCACGACCGACTATGGCCATTGCATCTCAATATTGTCTTTTCCATTTCATCCCCATCCCATCTATGACACTAATCGGTGTTGCAGTTTTGATTGCAATCCCACGCAGAGGTGTCTCGGTGAGTTTCGAATCATGGGTATATGAAATTGCAAGCATCCGATAAAGACAAGGTGCCTATTGATACAGTTCCCAGAGTCCGCATAGCTTAGCCAGAAATAACAACGGAAACTAAGTCCTGAATTGTATATGTTCCGATATATATGCAAAGCAATCAGTTTTGTAAGGTCGACTAGATGACCAAGAGTTCTACTTCCTAGGAGCAAGTCGACTCGACGGGCAAAGAATCTAACCTACCGCTTGATGAAAATCCCAACCCTGTGCAGGGCGGCAGCCGGGGCGACGGAGAGATTGAGTCAATTAACGACGAACCCGTGTCCCGGGCTCGTGCAAGGTCAATCGCGCAACGGCCCGGCCTTTCATACAAACCACCACGAGCCCGGGCAAGCGACAACAACTCGACGAGCTTGGCATTAGCCTGACTTTAGTGCATAATGAAGAGCGACGAGCTTGGACCACTTGGTTAAATGAATTACAAATACAAATCATCACAACTACAAAAAGATTAAATATTATGTACACAAATAATCAATGCCGTCCAATACGCCTAACACCTCTTAGCCTTGCCTGAATTCAGATCTGTATCCTCTGTTCCACCCAATAACCTTAATGTTTTATCCAATGATGTCAATAGCAGACCATATTCTGAAGCCGGGAGTTCATATAGGATTTCCAATGCATCATAGTCAATTCATAAGTCATAGCAGATCATGTGTGTAAACACCCTGGAGCAGTCATCTCCTCTATGAAATCGTCTAACCCACTTCCTACAGCTCCAACATCTTCATGAAGCGAAGGTTTGGCTCAGAGATTCCGTTTCAAAATTTCATAGTGACCGCCATTCAATGGAATGCATTGGGACACAGGAAAACTGATAATATGATTTAGTGAGTATGAACGTATATATCAGAGACACACATGGAATATAGGAAGAGGAAGAGCATGTGCGACATAAGAAAATGAGCCCTGACCCGGCTTCAATTGACTCAGTGATCATCCAGAATCATTCATTGCTGAGCATTTTATACATGCGCAGGTCGATATATATAAACTTTTGAAGCTAGTGATTGATTGATCCGGGCTTGTCGTATTAATATGAATAGACTCGACTCGACGTATATCGGGCGAATGGCAACTAGCCTAGCACGAGTCCGGGCTTGTCGCGACACGCCTGAATCCCTCAGCTGCCCCGCACAACCCCAACCCACCACCGACCTAAGATCCGAGATCACATCTGACACCATTCATGTTCTGTGTATGCCTGTCTGCAATCATAAATCTACCGTCTTCCCCATAATTACTATCGCCTTTGTACTGAGCTCTACCCAGTACCCACAACCGCTCCTAGTCTGAACTTACCATATTGTGGCTCTTGCTCTACTGTCGCTCCACGAACTGGGGGGTGGATCTCCCGCTCAAATCAGCCACAAATGTGGTCAGTATTTGTTTTCGGAGAATCATACAAATTCTTCACAGTTTTGCATGATGCCGGAAAGCTCCTTAGATATTACAATTAGATTCCTTTTCCACACTGTTAAGTTCGTACTGACAATTAATAATGACAGCTTTTGACTTCGGATGAGCGTAACAACTGTGGCTTAGGGGTGCTATTACTTCTAGAGTGAGGAGATTAAACGGGCGGATCGAAATGAGCCCGGATATTTATGGTATGGCTTGGCATCCTCCCATCGTTACCCCAGGAATGCAAATTCACAGTATATTACCCAAATACATACCGCTCAAGTTTTCGACAATTAAGACCTCGGAGAATGTTGCCACTCCAGTTTAAGTCTCAAAGGTCTTACTCTGAAGGTCCGAGGCAATGAGCCATGTATCCATGCATAGAGTACTCTATTCCGGAATTCCGCAACTTATGGATATGACTTCTCTCCCCCGACCCTAAACGGTTGAATATGACTGGCAGGCGATTCCTTGTGTCACTTTTTTTCACTTTCAGGAACCAAAACGACGGATTACTGCAGTAACTTGCTTTGCTCACCTAGCAATGCTCATGAACCATACATAACGCACGGCTTAGGTATCAATCATTGTTGCATGGAAGCAACAGAACATATTTTCTTGCTTTATGAAGGGAGGCACAATCTGAGATACAGCTACCCAACCAACTGTCCTAAACCGTCTTCTCCTTCTCTTTTCCCCTCTCTACGTCCTCATCAGTATTTCCTTTCCCTTGCCTAATATTTCGAAGTTTCGCTGAAAGCTGCTCAACCTTGCGTTCTAGATGCCGGCCGATCGTATTTTCAAGATACTCTTCAATCTATGGAACAATTTTTTTAAGCCTTGTGCCGAGAAACCACGAACTCATGCGAGAGCGGGATTACAACCCTTGATGTACTTGAAAATAATCCATCCAAGTAAGGCCAGGAACAGAACGACACCGACAACCAGCACATACCACCACCAGGCAGGATTATTCTTCAAAAGGTTGATGTTCATTCCGAGTAGACTCTAATAAACTATTAGATTCGGGGGAAACATGTTAAGTATCACATGAATTACCGAAGCAAACATTAACGGTAGAAAGATGAACTGATAGACAGAATTAGCTTATTATTATGCTATTTGAGAAGGTACATCATACAGTAACCCAACTCAGCCGCTGCATACTTGCTGCCATTGATGTTGATCTTTGAGCTTCATAGATCGAAACCAGCTTAAATTCCTATAGTTGCACAGCCTCACAGTTAGCATATTGTTGTCGCTGCGGGAACAAGACACTGACGAGCTGGATCATGTCCCTCGTATCATCATTCAGTTTCTGGATTTTTCGACTAAACTCCTCCAACGTCTTAATATCTTCTGTTATATCGTTTTTACTCTTAGGGTCGTCTATTGGGGGAAATGTCGATTTATTTTTCTCCTCCAAGTATATTACTTCGTGATAGAGGAAATCATTTTTTGCATATTCCCCTAGAAATTTATTGGCTACATCAATATGATCAGCTAATTGGTTCTCCAAAGTTGCCCACATCCGTGAATTCGTTAGGAGAGTTTCAATGACGCTGTGGCTTCTTCCCCTTTTTTCCAAAACTTTCCCATGCTAGGTAAAATATAGGTTAGCCTCAATATAAGATGCTCTGAGGCTGTAAAACACTCACAGTGGTAACCAGATGACTTTCCGCTGCGTCCAAAAGTTCAGACCTATTTTGTATCAAATCTATTAGACATAGATGGAAAAATTCGACACCGTGGCCTGGAATCCAGCCACATCCCAAGGAGCTCACGAAGTACCTGGACCATAGAATCACAGTGTCGTCTCCCGATCCGAGATTGCTCAATCCCAGCCCGTGCGAGTTGATATGTAGCTTCGGTATCATTATCCAAAAAATCCGGCTCTGTTGTTCTGCTACTCGGAAATCCTCCTGGCTCTCCATATCTTTCTGAAAATATGTAAAACAGGCATAGCACTTCAAAGAGGCTTACTTATATTTAGCACTACTCAATGCAATAAGTCGCAGAACGGCTCGACGAATCACCCACCTCCTATCAATGATTTTGTTCCTATCTGGTCTAGTTTTGGAATGCCAGGCGAACTTGCACCCGGCTCAGTTGGACTCCATATCCACTCAACCGCAGCAGCATTTTTCATGAACCTTAGTTTGACCCTCTCTTGAGTGAGGCTTGGAAGGTCCTGCCAAGGGTTTAAGAATGGCATTAAATTTACGTACGATGCCATGTTAAGACCGGATGTGCAGCTTGGGGCGGAGTCAGTCTAGAAGATCATGTATTTGAGAGTATGCAACAAACCAAAGATGTCGGGTCGAGTTGTTTAATGGGAAACACACATCCGGAGTGAATATTTTTCACGATGGATTGCGACATTCCATCTTCGACAATAACAATAACCTGTTTATCCGTGGCACTAAGCGTAGCACGCCATGTTTCTGGTTTAAACCCTCTCATGTCGGCTCCTGTTTTAAGCTGTTGCTCCACCGTGACAATGTCATGGGTGGCGAGAGCATCCTGCAATGACATCCGATTTTTGTGGTCTTTGTTCTCTTGGTCTGCTTTCGCTATTGCAATACGTATGCAGGCATCACGCCTCCCTCTCTTATGTGCTAGCTTTGACGGAGTTAAGGCGTCTTTATCCAGGGCATTAATATCCGAAGTTTTCAATTCTAAAAGGTAGTCCAGAATATCTAGTCGACCCTGCGAAGATGCAATGTGTAATGGTGTTCTCCCGTCGGAATCTCTTGCGCTCATATCTGTTCTGTATTCAGCGGATTTCATTTATTTCTAGTGTTACTAGCCGCACCTGATTCACCTAGTAGTTTTACAATTGACAAATGCCCATTCGCTATTGCCTGATGTAATGATATCCCATTTCTGTCTTTGGGTCGTTGGTCAATATTAACGTTGGCAGCTAGCAGCAGTTTAACAATATTCTCATGCCCTGCCTGAGCTGCCAACTGCAACGGTGTATATCCATCTTTATCGAATTTATTGGAATCTACACCAGAGTCTAGTAGCATTTTCATTATTACTTCATGTCCATTCCTAGCGGCTGTTGGTAATGCTTGGTCTTCGATTCCATCGACGATGCTAGCGTCCGAACCGGCATGCAGTAGCATCTTCACAATGCCTTCATGCCCATTCCTGGCAGCTTCTGGCAATGCTGGGTTTCCAGTTCTATCCGTAGCATTGGCGTCAGCACCAGCATCCAGTAGCATCTTCACAATGCCTTCATGCCCATTCTTAGAGGCTTCTAGCAATGCTGGGTTTCCAGTTCTATCGGTAGTGTTGACGTCGACACCAGCGTCTAGTAGCATCTTCACAATACCTTCATACCCTTGCTTAGCAGCTGGTAGCAATATTAGGTCCTCATAACTAGTCGTAACGTTAACGTCGGCACCGGCGTCTAATAGCACTTTAGCCATCTCCTCGTGCCCATTTATCGTGGCAAGGTACAAAGCTGAGCATCCCCAACTCCCGATAATGTTGGCGTCGGCTCCGGCATCTAGTAGTATTTTCAGAATACTCCCCTTGCATCCGAAAACCACGGCATCAGTTAATGCGGCATTAGTGTCGGCGTTGATATTTATAGCTAGCATCTTCACAACGCATTCGTGCCCCTGTCTGGCAGCTAGTGACAACACACGGTATCCGTCATCATCGAAAGCATCCGCGTCTAGTAGCATCTCCACAATCTTATCGCATCCATCGTACCCGGCTTCCATCAGTGCCGTGGATCCGTGTTTAGCGCTAGCGTTGGCGTCTGCACCGGCGTCCAGTAGCATTTTCACAATCACCTCGTCCTTATTTCTGGTGGCTTCCAGCAAGGCCGTATCTCCGTTGTTAGCGGTAGCGTTGGCATCCGCACCGGCGCCCAGTAGCATCTCCACAATCGCTTCGAACCTCTTTCTAGCGGCTTCCAACAGTGCTGTACGTCCGTTTTTATCAATAGCGTTGGCGTTCGCACCAGCGTCCAGTAACTCCGCCACAGCCCCTCCATGCCCATTTATCACAGCTTCCAGCAGTGCTGTACGTCCGTCTTCATTGGTAGCGTTGACTTTAGCACCGGCAAGTAGCGACGCTTTTATGGAGCTCTCATTTCCGTACTTCGCAGCGTTATGCAACAGTACCGATGCACTCTCCGGATACGACAAATTTAACATCGGAAATTCTTGGTCGGTGTACTACTTTCGTTACAACAATACTGATGTTTGGAAGATAACTCTTCCAAACTACACAGAATGAGACACATTAGTCTAGCCCCTTTCTGTATGTTGCGGGTGGTCTTGTCTGTTATGATCGCAACTACCGGCGCTTGTGGATGACTCTGAGGCATGCCCTTGGGGTGAATGAATAATCCGTGTAGTACTTACGAGTCAGGCAAACCGAGTTTGCTGCTAATGTCAAATGTAGGTTGTGTCAACGAAGGCACAGAGCAATTGGAGATTATGTTCCAGCCTGTTCGAAGTTCTATCGTTCTTGAGTAGTTATATATCTTGCAATCAGTCAAACCCCAGAGCCCGTGGAGAATCATGATTGGTGTTATCTCTTGGTTGTGTAACCAATCTATGTGGCCGAGATTTTTGCAGATTGAACACCCACCAACGGGGTTGTGCTCGAGTCAGACGGAACTGACAAAACCAACCAGGGATCACAATGCCTGCCCAGGGATCATCCCCCAATTTGACAGGGGGTCACTAAACCAAAATATGCGATAGGGGTGCATGATGTTCGCAAAGAGTCCTGTGTGCGATGAGGCTTTGCTGCTCTCTGATGAGGCTGGGATCGTTAGTGGGTATACTCGTCGGATCAGAAAGTAATCGGTCACGTGTTTAACCCTAACCCATATTGGGCGCTTAGATTTCATGTGGTTTCAGTGCCCATCGGTCGCCCTATCTCTCACTATTTTGATCTCTGGCTCTTCTGCTTTCATTTGACCCTATGCTTGTCTTGTTGCGAATAGAATTGAAGTAGATACAGTGCCTTTTGACATAGTCAAACCGGCCGCTACAGCACTAAGCATAAGCTCCGCTAGGGTTAGGGGTAAACACGCAACCGATTACTTTCTGATCTGACGAGTAGGCTCTGGCATCTGCCAGGGGTTAAGTACCAAAAAGATGTAGACCCTGAGACACCGATATGGTCATGAATACAACAGCCTCACATCGTTCTATAGCTAGCACATTTTCAGCCACTCACATTTTCAGCACTATATCTCTACATTGGTATCTTTCGAATGTCGTTGTAAAAGGAAGTTCAAAAAATTGTTGCTACTCCAAGCCCCAATACCGGGTGTATGATTGTTCTGGAATTGTTTCGGGCATATGATACCCCACATGTGCAATAAGTAGCCTTAGCACAGGTACTGTAAGTTCATTGCTACATACGCAATAATGCTTGAACTTATGCATGGCTATTCCAATTAGTCGGATCGCATGAAGTTGCATGTGGGTAGGTATGCAAGGTTGATATTGTGTGCTACTTAATAAATATGGCTCATCTCCAAAAGGAGGCGCAGTTGTACCCTCAATAGCCCTCCCAATTCTTCGGAATGTTACTCTCAAAAAACCCTTTCCGTTGCGTGCCTATATGTGAGAAATAACCAGATTTTTCCAGCTGGAGAAAATTTGTGATATATGCAGAACAGTCACACTTCGCCATTTAAGAGAATATAGTAGTATGCTCAACATTCCTATACCAGAGATTGCGTCCAGTGTAGCCATGTCCTTTACCTCCGTTTCCTGGTTTGTTGCTGCAGTACTGTACCAAAGCCGAAGTTCGTACGGGCATTTCGGCGTGACAGTTGTTTAGTTTTAATCCAAGCTACCGTGACAAAGTTTGGCTTTTGCTTGAGGCTGATGTGACACAAGCTTTCGGGGTGGCATTTACGAGTTTGGGTGATAATTATCTGCGTGATGAGTAGACTGATTTTATTGCAATAACCAATATTCTCCATTATCTCCTGTGTGATACCAACTTATGTACCCGATACCACTCGTACGGGTCTCTGTGATTCGTGACTACTTGGTGTTTTCGTGATCTGTAATGGCCCTCTTCGACAACTTTGACAAAGTACGTGCAGTGGTGATTATAGTCACGGCTACCCCGCCCCACATTGCTAAGGCACCTTCCCAATTTAGTTTAGTCTTGTGGGATGGTACTCTTCATCATTGTTCGAGACTAAATTTAGTTTGGACTAGATTGTTGGGCACATTTGTGGCTCTTCGCTCTAAAGTTGTCGGAAATATATTTTCCCATACAAATAAAGTGAAAAGGCACTTGGCAGTGCTGGAACTCGTTTTCGTGCCTCTCTAAAAGTCTTAATGCATTTTATTGCGTGCGCTCTCGACTGGTGACTTTTGAAGTGCTGGACTCCCACCAATGGTGCCTTAAATCCGTGACTTTCTACAGCAGTACCTTTAAATGGTGTATTTTCAGGACTTATAACTTTCTCAGAAGTGCCTGTATTTGTGTCTCTTTGCGTGTTTACCTTTCTTAAGCTGAGGCAATAGCCACTAATTGCAAATGATTCGTTATAGTTATTCTGCCCATAGAGTGCTTCAATCGGCTGCTCACCTTCCTTCTTATTATAACAGCCATTACCACCTCCTCTACCCACACAATCTATATGCCAAATTACCACCACCGCCACCGCCACGTTGCTATCACCACCATTCTCACGCCACTCTTGATAGTACCAACACTGTAGAGACATTAAATTGAGTAGGACGCGGCAGGCAAAACCTTCTCTCGTGCCCAGTGTGGTGGCCGAATAAAATTCAGCCGACTGCAAGCTTGCGAGCACGTGGCTAGACAAACTACAAACGAGAGAAGGCGAAACCTACAAGGAGGGAAGTAGCAGCAGCGAGGGTGTTAAGATGATGGGTGCCTTGAGGAGAGCAAAAGGGATGGTGCTCCCACTAGTAGTTAGTGACACCTTAAAAAGGCAAAGGACGAAAAAGTGCAGAGGACAAGTGTGGAAGATAAGCACAAAGGAAAGAGAATGGAGACACAGCTGTGCAGCCTTTTGCCACACCAAATATGCAGCGCCGCAGGCGCTATTGAAATGATGTGGTTGAAGTCTTATATCTACCAATCTATGTTCGGGAGCCTAAATAGACATAAGTCCGTGTATACCTTGCACGCATGCATACGCACTCAGCTACACAAGGCAGCCGAAGAATCTGGATCTCACGAGAGTGACAACTTAAATAAACAATAGGCACTTCATTGTGGGCCCAAGGTCTACCTCTATCTAGGCATGTTCTCAGAGCTCAGGTCCCTTCCCTCTATCCCTCCGTGTTGTAATGCAGCTAGCTACCATCAACGACTGATATGTTGTGCCCATTGGTCATGGCTCTATGATGAAAGTTTTAGATGTAAAGAAACAATTACCCTTCCAGTTATAACACACTTTTAGCACCTTAGCGTCTTACCTCTGCCTCTCATCGCTATCGCCGCCTTGTTAGTCGATGCTTACATTCAGCCAGTGTCAAGGTCGATCAATAATGCACAAAAAGCCAATACTGTACCCGTCATCGAGGAAAGTACGTCAGCTGTCAGGAGGGAGTGTACTAAAAAGTTTTGATTACATTTTTGGCTGACTCCTGAGCATTCGCAGATTGGAAAAACCTGTCAGCCAAATAAATTGCACTTTCCTCGATGACGGGTACAGTATATCCAGAAGAACCCCCGGAACCAATAATGCAAGTGTATAGCAACACGGCTCCCTGATATTCGTCTGGAGAGTTGATGAGTTGTGAATCCTCAGGTCCACGAGTTGGGGTAGGTTGTCAAACTCGGATCGATCATTTCCCAATTTTGTAGACCTAGTCCTACCTATCGGTCTTACGCACAAAACTGGTCAGGCGATCATGGCGCGACTTTGTAGGCATGATTACAATATAAACGTCTTTTTAGATTTAGGAAACGTTCGTCGTCTCAATGGTATTGATAGCATGGAAGACTTAGTGCTTCAGTTTTAACCATCGGCTGAAATTGCCCTCTGCATTTCCCTTGAAGCCTGACCTCCAGTACTTTATCATTAGTTATAGCCATTCTCTGTCATTGCTTTCAACCGTCCGTCACGTCCGCCACGGCTTCCCAGTGTTGCATCCTCGCTAATGTGGAAACATCTCGAGTGATGGTATGTGATGGTGTATACCACCAGCACTCGTTTTTGCTACCTGGAGACCTAGGAAACATGTAAATGTACCGAAGATTTCTACAATCGAGAATATGCTTAACTTCGTCATTCTTGTCATTTGCTGTTTGGTTTTAGGTTCCCTACAGGGCTTAGATTGATCTGAAAGGACCAGACTTAGTACGCACAGGATGTTGAGACTGGTGAAACTCATGTGTTCATTGACTAGATGCAGGTCCAAAGTGCGTGTATATATACAAAGAAACAAACTTTTACCAAACACTTTCGTCGACAAGCAGTCACATTCGCTGACAGTGTGAACCTTAAGAGAAGGTTCAGGAAGGCGGTCACTTTCGCCGACGTTGAGAGCCTTCGGGCTAAACCTTGAGTCTAACCCTTGAGTTAATGACTCCAGGAACATATTATCGTCATCCATCGTGAAGCTGGACCGTCGCTTTCGACAAGCTTTGCCACCGCTATCTCCCTGACGGTCTGGATTGAGCATGATTGTGAGTTATGCTAAAGTGGTTGCGCTCGTTTGTGAATGGATAGATACGCTGTTGTAGGTAGCAAATAGCGGGATCGCATACTGTTGAATTGGGTCAAAATCGGCAAATAATTCTGATAGGCATTTCCGGTTACTTATGATTTTAAATACCTTAGAACATATATACTCGGTACTGGGGCGTGGGGTATAAACAATATAAGCCACCACCGTGTATCTTTGATTGGATATGCTGTAGAGAGATACTTCAGAAGCGCACATGTTCTCAATCCCAACCCCGCATTTAGTACATGTGGTTTGGCGGCAACGGAATGCTTTATATTGGTGTTATCATGTCTTATCAGATCCATCGTAGACAGATCATGCGAACGCAGCGATCCACATGATAAACATCTCCTATAATCGACGTGAAGCCAACCCACTGTTTCACAGTAGAGCAGGGGTTTGTTACGATGCATCGCCTACCTCGGCTGGGTCCGAATAGCCTGACTTACCAAGCAAGGATGACCCGCTCCACACTGTCACAAGGGTAGACTACATCCGAAGTTACACCAATGCTAATCTGATCCATTATCAGCCACTCTGCTATGCAACACGTCAAGCTGCATGCATGCAACCGACCGGCGAGGTTCATGAAATCCGTATATGAATTTGAGCACCATCTCCCCGCACCAGCAACCTTCACTTCCTTTCACTTCACTCCGGTCCATATCATCCAACGCCATCAAACCGTCCGTGTTTACCCCACAAGTGAGTTTTAGTGATTACAGCATCTTCCAGCGACGAGAGAACGGACAGGCTGCTGTGTGGGTTGCAGCAATGATGTTTCGAATGAAGTGCAAAGCGAATACAGATTTTGAGCCAGTATCCTTCGAACGCTTGGATACTCTAGCTATTAGCATCAAGCCAATTCCCCAAACCTAGGACGTCAGTTTCAAAACAGCGCCCTTGCAAGGCCTGCGAAATTTGGGTCGCCAGGTCGTCCGTCCAATTACACAACAAATCTCAACCTCACATTGAAAAATGTAAACACAAGGGCATCTATTGTCGTCCGTGCGACAAGGCCTTCTTCGACGATGGGGGCTTCAGATAACACAACAAGTCTTGCCGCCAACTTGGAACCCCGTCAAGCGAGCCTGCTCCTTCGAATACCTCTGCGGAGACGCGCAACAGCAAAAACAGCACAAATTCTCCACCTCAATCCAGTACTGCTAGTCCAAGTACACCGGCGTTAGATTCAAACTCTACAGCCCCCCAGCATATACGAACTGATACTTCCACCTTCCGGACGTTGCGAATCATTCCGCCGGCTGTGCACCTGCGGTCTTTTGGCGCTCCTCCGGAGTGAACAAGTAATTAGTTAAAGAAAACTAGAAGACGGATTTAGACGCTAAGTGAATACAGGTCTCTTCGGAGGAGGTATCCCACGATCGCCTTCCGAACGCCCCGAGTCCTATAACAGCGGCGCCAAACCCTTCTCTCCTCTCGACGACAAGATCCACCACAGCCGGTACCCCGCAGCATCAGTGCAAAGTATGCGATGTCTGGATCGGCAAGCTTGACATCCTATCGCACAAGAAGACTCAGTCTCACATCGATGCATGCAAAAGCAAGGACCTTTACTGCCACTTATGCGACAAGACCTTCATGGACGATGCAGGTTCGGATCGCACAACAAGTCTTGTCACCAAGTTGAAACCCCGACGCGTAAGCGCACACTCCCAGGTGCCGCTACGAGATTGCACAACAGTGAATCTCGTTCCGGGTCCGCCAGTTCTAGTACCCTGAGGGGGAATCTCAACTATACAGCGCCATAGTATCCACAAAGAACCTTGGCTACCTCCACCAACACCCGCAGCAGTCAAACTGGTATCAAGTTCCAACCTCGATGTGGTTCCGATAAACTGAATATATGGGCGAAACCTACACCCCCGCTGAATCCGCACAGTCGTGCTACCATCTCCCAAACGTTGCCTATTTTCAGCTACCTCCGCTGCACCATTTGTTCGACAAAGAAAGTCGTAACCGAATCGATTACTTCTGACGAACTCTCTGAGCAACATGTGCAACATGAAATCGCCTGCAAAGCTCGTGAACTGTGCTGTAGCGACTGCAGTGGGGTTTTCCTAACCGCCACGGGCCTATGGTTCCATGACTGCCAACTGCCGTCTCAGGATCTTGCAACTCCTGGTTGTTATCCTTGCACAAACTGTCCGCGGGCCTTTCCGATAAAACATCAGCGGAACATGCACAATAGACTCTGTATCCCGGTATTGGTGCCTTTCCCGCACTTTTGCACGGCCTGTTGGGTCGAAATTTGGTCGGAGGATGTAGCCAGCCATCGATCTCTGAAGAAGCACATCAAAAACAGCAAATCGAAAGACCTTTACTGCTACCATTGCCAACTGGCCTTCCTGGGTGCACCTGGCTTTCACTCTCACCGACTCACAAATACAGTTCACAAGTCGGATGAGCGTAGAGTAGGTCGGATATTCTTCGCCACGAGCGCTCAGGGAATAAAGGAGGGGAGAATTTTGCAGCATCTCACGTCAAAAAAACCGACGAACAAGAGATGACAAGAGACGCAATCCTGGATTTACTTCGCCGTACTAAGACGCCTATCCTATTTTAGTTTGACAAATACTTGCGGTGCTTGTGTCAGTAATGTATTTTTGCTACAAACTACCTAATAAAAAGAGAGGGCAAAGTATCATTGGAAGAAGGATGGAATGGGCCGTCATCGGGTGAAAATTATAGGCAATGTGAAAAGCATATAAAATCGGATAAGAATACATAATCCCGCTAGAACCTATCCACCAGGTTTGCTTCGGTGTAGTAGATTCGAGTTTTGAAACACTCCTGAGAGATACAGACTTATTCATACCGGGCATACCCATGGGTTGTTCGGGATTAGCCGGTTGCTTACGGCATACCGACAAGTAGGATTTCTCATAGACAAACCTTATCTATACCCTACCAGGATAGCGAGGGACATATCTCCTGAGACAGAATGCGTGACTAAAGATCTGCTGACTCAAAAGGGAGCAAGCTTATGGATACATTGAGCGGGAGTGTTCAGATCTCCTTTCATCGCTCGCTGTTAAACTGCAGACACTCCACAAACCAAACCGAATCTATCCACCGAGGTGTGCTGGAAGGGTCGGACATGATTGGTACTGGACTATCCGTATGGTGCGGGTATCAACCGCAGTCCGCTTTTAGGGCAGTGCTGCCAGGACAGCTTTCTCACTTCTTAATCTGCGGCCGTGTCCAAGCGCGATTTTCCTCAGGCGCAACAAACCAAAGGTACCTATGGCACGGGTCGTTATTGGTTAGTTTGACTGCAATCGGAGAGCGTTGTTCGAGTTGGGAAAGTCCGACATCGTACTTACATCATTGTCTCACTTCTAACCATCAGGTGGAATCGCCCATCGCCTTCTTGGATTTGGGACCATTGGTCTTTTATGCTACGCTCCTCGAGGATATCTAATGTTCGCTTCTCAGGTTCTGATCGGGTATTTGCATCTTCTCATTAGATGGCTTGTGTTGCATATCTCGGTGGCAAAGGGTGGCAAAGGGTGGCAAAGGGTGACACTAGCATACTCGAAGATTTCCCTAAGATTCTCTGTATATATCTCGAGTCCTTCTAATCTTCTCTTTGTACCATAGTCTATGCACACGGTTCTCACCCCCCAATATCGCCACACCCCGCAAGCGGAAACACCGAGTGCTTACCCGTGACGAGAGACATCGGGAAGTGTTACTCATCGTAGTTTGTGTTACTCGCAGACCAGTGGAATGTGTGTATTTCCGTAATTAAAAGACAGAGGTGAGCCCCGATCAATGTTTGATGGCTAAACGCCGAGAATGTACTCTATCCAACCGTTCTCGTCACTTTAGGCTTGATATTCCAGACCGTATCACAAAAAATATATGAGCGCGTAAGTCTACGACAGTATTCGAGAGTGTGTAGGCTTGCATAGTGAGTGGTTACACCTTACTATAGTGTTTCCTCGTTTGCAGACCGTGGGTTCTCTTCATGCACTCACGTAAATCGACAAACAAGCCTGATGAAGACTTCCGGTGTGTGTGATTCATGTAGCGTGATTCATATAGAGTACATATTTATCGAAGGCCATTCCTGGATTAGTATCAAATCAGGTCGATCGTGGAACAGGGTGAACACAAAATATCATCATAAGTACGAGAACATCTGAACTAATATAGATAATTCAGTGCTGCTTTTATTTAAAACAGACTATCGCAGGTTGCATCGGCTCATCCGGCTCAGACCGTGTATTCCTAGTGCGACTAGTGTATCCGACTTCAGTGGAATGTCTACTCTAGTGCCGAGCCAAATAACATGATGTACTAGGCCATGGAGTTACACCAGGTCTAGAACACCTGTCAAAGTGACGTAGAGTAGAGAAACGTTCGATCTGCGAATGATCCCCAAAGACGGCTCAGATCACCGGCAGGGATAGAACAGCATGGCCGATCATGCGCTGACTTTCTGCCACCGCACAATGTCACATACGGATGCCAAGAACCTCGCCGGTCTGTTGCAGCAATGTGGGAGCACCATCTCCCTCGCACCAGCTACATCTGCTTTTCTCCTTCAGTCTGGTCGATATCTTTCACCGTTATCAGAGCGTCTATATCTGTGCCTTCAGGTGAGTTCGAGTCGGCTAATTTCAACACCCTCCGGAACACCCGCGCCGACGGTCATCGGATTCGGACGCTGACCGAAAACAGACTACTTCCAAACCGAAATCTCTAGGCTGCCTCTCGAGCGCCTCGAATCCTACGAAAGCGACGCCGACCCATTCTCACCTTGCGATGATAAGATCCACAACAGCCGGTATGCCAGAGCATTATTGCGCAGCATGCGAGATTTGGGTCAACAGACGAGATATCAAGTCTCACAGGAAATCTCTGCCGCATACCGATATCTGCAAAAGCAGGGACCTCTACTACTGCCACTCATGCGATAGGGCGTTCCTAGACGATGGTGGATTCGAAGCGCACAACAAGTCTTCTCACAATATAATGCCAATGTCACAGCGCCATTGCAAGGCGTGCGATATCTGGATCGACGATGGAAACTCTAAAAATCACAAAAAATCACAACCTCATATGGATATATGCAAACGCGAGGGCATCTACTATTGCCGTCCATGCGACAAGGCTTTTCTCGACGGTGCTGGCTTGGGAGCCCACAATATGTCTTGTCACCCGCCTGCAGTTCCAGTCGCACCGCCAGGCATGCCCGCAATTTTGGGCAATAGCAGAAATGGCACAAATTCCCAACCTCAACCTCGTTCCGTTAGTTCTAGTACACCGACGTTGGGTCCCAATTCCACAGCCCCACAGCACTTCCGGAAGTATACTTCTACCTCCCAGACTCTACCAATCATTCAGCAGGATGTACCCGAAGGGTGTTTTTGCGCTGCATGCAATACACGCGTTCAATTTACAGCCGTTAGAGAACACCGAATGTCAACGGAACACATCGCCAAGTGTAAACCCATGGGTCTTTATTGCGTACCGTGCCAGAAGCCATTCCTAAACAACTCCGGCATGAATGTACATAAGAATGCAGTCCACAAAATCGTCAATTGCAGCATTTGTCACGTCGACTTCCCCGCCAACATCGTAAAGGATCATGAACTGTCACAGTCCCATATCGAAGCCTGTAAAGAGGTCGGTCTCTATTGCGCGGGTTGCAAATTGACCTTTCACAGTAAGCGCCGCATAGATATTCACCTCCGCACAACTCACGACCCTTCCCGCCCCAGCGCATTCTACTGCTGCGATTGCGACCAGACTTTCCCAAGCAATAGCCAATTCATCAAGCATCTCCGAGGCGGTTGCATTCTCAAAGAAGAAACGTTCAAGTGTGACCCATGCGATCTTGCATTCTCGACCAGGGAACAACTGAATGAGCATTTGAATTCAAAAAGTCACAAAACTCTCACATGCCTTGGCAGCTCCAGCTGCAAGCGCAAATTCAAAGACTTGTCCGGGATGATTCAGCACCTCGAAAGCGGAGCTTGCGTCTCAAAGTTCAATCGGGCAACAATCGATAGTCTGGTAAGGAGTCATGACTCGGTAGGTGTAATTACTATCAAAGATTGCCCAACTCCAGCGTTGAGCTTGACCGGGCTTAACGGATCCTACTTCGGCAGCAGACCCCCGGTATTAAATGACTCCGGTGAAGAAGGTGTTATCATTACCCCAGCGACAGCTTTTACCCCGACATCCACACTATCCCGTCGTATCAGCACTGGGAATACTCCAGCCGGCATTCTCACTCCTACCATCAGCGAATCTGAAATCCAGCTAGCAAACTCGAAATGTTGCCCCATCTGCAAACGAACCTTCGCTTCCATTGGAGGGCTACAAATGCATATCGCTTCGCCAGTACATGCAGTTCCGATTTATCACTGTCCAATGGACTTCCTGGGAGAGCTTGGATTGGAGAATAAGAATAAAAAAGAGAGGGAGTTTCGCACGCTGAGTGGCCTCACGCAGCATATTGAGGCTGGAGCTTGTCGCGGTGGAAAGAAGACGTGGGAGAAGGCTATTGAGTTTTTGCAAGTGAAGTTGGCCGGGTTTGGTCTTGCGGGGATCAAGTTGCTGGGGCAGTAGGGAGAGATTGTGTTTAAATTGGGTTTTCAAGTATTATGAATGTCTGCAATTGAAGTTCTGAAAGTCGTGATTTGCTGCGACGGAATGCAGCTGCGCACTCTTCGAGTGTACTTCAGGATGCAGAGCCCACTTGACGTTTTGCATATGACCGTAACCACGTGGCCGGTCGCCACCGCGCGTTCCCGCCCTGCCCCCCAAAATATAAGGAAACTCCATCTCCCGATAAAATCGTTGCAAGTCTTTTTCGCCGTGAGTTGTCTGGGTGCTTATTTCCCTCTCCCTATTCTTGCTCTCTACGTAAGTACTTATCTATCTGTTCACCAATTCATCAAGTTGCAGACTTCGGTGGATTTCATAGAATTTTCAGTGTAATTTGAGTAACAATATTACGCGCTTCACAATTCACTTCAGGCCGTTCTCGTCACTTTAGGATCATGGTTTTCCGCAGCGTGCGCCTTGATATTCTAACTAGATCTTGCTACAAAAATGGTTTGAGCACGTCAGTCTATGAGAGTGTTCGAGGGTGTGTTGGCTTGCAGACACAATAACGTACGACCTTGCGGCACTGACAGTATTTTACCCACAAAACACCGATGATGATTGTGAGGTTGATGAGATCAGATCGATTAGATAAATCGGTTAGATCCGCTCCCGTGCCGACTCGATCAATATTCAAGGAGACACCCTCTTTTTCTCTCCACCTTGTCATCCATCACCAGCTGATTGAAATGATTTAGCGAAAACTGCTGGCACAGTAAAAAATATATAATATCGGACAAGACCTTTGTGTATTACTGCGAGTTTTTCTCCCATATAGTCCAATCTAAGTTTTGAGATACAGTACTAGTCACTGAAGTTGGAACATGATCCACTACTGACGGCTTTTTCAGTGGGTTAGGATGTAGCTGACAAACCATGTAAGATGGGAATTCATGTAGGACACAAGTCTTTGACACTGCCAGCATGTAAAAAGGTGGGACAGACGCCTCATGCTGACTACTGAGGTCCCGATTTTTATAGCTATTACAATACTCATAAGAAATCGGTGCATTTATTGATACCCGTCTTGACCAAGTCCTACCGGTAGTTGTTTGCCAGCTAAGCGCTCGAGTCTTTTGGCCTTAACATCGACGAGGGGGACTACTCATATACAACCCAATTTATCTTCAACGTACTCGGTTTTCTGCACCTCCTGCTTGGGATACTGATCATTAAATTTAGCTAATCAGCGGTCTAAGAATTCTCAGCCTGACTTTAATCGACCAATGAGCGCAGGCAGAAAACTGCAACAAATCAGGGCAAGCCGGGCGTGAAGTGGATAACATATTAAGACAGCCAGTTAGAGATAGCCAGATATAAAAGGTGCAACTGAAACTAGAATTATTCGACAGGGATCAAACTGATTCAAATACCTGGATTCGGAGTAGATAATATGCTATCACTCGCCGTACAACCGTCAAAGCAGCGTCGTAGTGTACTAAGATTTTATGATTTCGAACGTTTTGACCGAGAAGGGGACAGCTCAGCTAATTCTTCTGAGGAATTACGTGGTAAACATTATCTCGTGAAATGAATTCTACTAGTATGAGGAAACCCTTTGACGTTTACATACAGGTGGGGGTCCAGGAGCATAATTTTCAGCCTCCGGGGGAGATTATCTTCTCCCTGCTTCGTAGAATTCGGCCTCCAGCCTCAATAACGTAGATCAATTGTCATTTTCATAGAGATTTATAACTTCTATCTCGTTTGTCTTGTACTCTTTCAGATATGTAATGACATCCTAGGCTGATAGGTGTCGATTGATGGATAGTGACTGTAAACAACTGGAAACATCACTTAGACTGGTTTTGAACGTGATCCTGGAAACTTCTTCACTCAAGGACCACTCTTGGTCCCCTGCACGGATTCTCGCTCATGCCCGGAACTCGAGCTCGAGATTGGTTACACAACTTTGAGTCCCAAGGATCTCTCTTAATGGCCTTACCTTTTTTAACTTCTAATGTAATTCACTCTGTCCGGTTAAGCGGGTATTGTGGAAGAGGAAGCCAATGTGGAACCTCAAGATAACACAGTTACGGGGGTTTGCAAGTTACACCAACGCCAATCTAATCCGTTATCTGCCAATCAGTGGCATGGAACACCTCCAGGCTGCAGGCAGCCGACCGGCGAGATACTTGGAATTCGTACATGATATGTGAGAACCATCTCCCCCGCACCAGCAGCTTTCATTCCCCTTTACTTCACTCCGGTCCATATCGTTCAGCATCATCAAACTGTCCATGTTTACCCCTGAAAGTGAGTATTTCCAGCATCTTCCAGTAATGAGAGAACGGACTAGCTGCTGCGTGGGTTGCGGAATTGGTGTTCCGAACGAAATGCTAAGCGAGTACAGACCACAGTGAGCCAGTACCAAACTGTTCCCATCCGAACGCTCTGAACCTCCAGCCATCAGCGTCATCCATCTTGTCAACCTATGGCGTCAGTTTCTACACAGTTACATTGCATGGTTTGCGATATTTCGGTCGAAAGTGCGGACATCAGAACACACTGTGGGTCACTGCCGCACATCGATAAGTGCAATCGCAAGTACCACGATCCACACGACAGGGCACTCCAGGGAGGCGGCGGTTATGGAGCTTACGATAAACCGTGCCACAATCCCGAAACGCCGTCAAGCTCGACTATCACTACGGGTACGCGCACAATTTCTCAACCACAATTTAGTTCCGCTAGTTCAAACACACCAACGTCCGATCCGAGCTTCACAGCCCCACAAGATCTACGAACTCGTGCGTCTACCTCCCGGACACTACCAAAATTTCCGCCGGCTGTGCCTCTGGGGTATTTTTGCGCTCCGTGCAATACTCGAGTTCAATTTTCAGCCGTGAGAGAACACCTAAAGTCAACTGAACACACTGCCAAGTGTAAATCCATGGGTCTTTATTGTGTACTATGCCAGAAGCTATTCCTAAACCACACCGGCTTGACTGAACATAAAGAGATAGCCCACAAACTTCCATCTCAAGATCCATCGACTCCTGGCCACTATCCTTGCAGAGGCTGCCCACAGACCTTTCCGACAGAACAACAGTGCAACATGCACAACAGACTCTGCATTCCGGCTGTGAGGCTTTTCATGCATTTTTGCACCGCCTGCAATGTCGAAGTTGCGCCGGAGGATGCAGCTGACCACAAATCCCTAGAGGAGCATATTAAGAATAGCAAGTCAAAGGACCTTTACTGTTACCTTTGCCAGCTGGCCTTCATGGGTGCACCCAGCTTGCGCTCCCACCGGTTCACAGATGCAGTTCACAGGGCAAAGGAGCGCAAAGCAGATCAGAGTGACGAACGAGAGACGATGTTAGCGGCACCTGGTACGAAATTTTGTAGCATTTGCGACGCCGATTATGTTTCTACCACAAAGGATCACTTACGTACACGGCGTCATATCGACGCTCGACTGGAAAACAAACCAAAACAAAGGGATCTGTATTGCACAGACTGCAAATTAGTCTTTCCAACCGTCCGGCTCCGGGGAATTCACCACTGTCGTCCCGACCCTTCCCCGGCTTCCCGCCCCAACGCTTTCCACTGCTGCGATTGCGATACAAATTTTCCAACTAATAGCCAGTTTATCAAGCATCTTAGGAAAGGCTGCCATCTTAAAGAAGGAGCATTCAAATGCGACCCATGTAATCTTGCGTTCTCAACTCGAAAGCAGCTGAATTTGCATCTCAATTCGAACACTCACAGAACGCTCAAATGTCTTGGTAGCACCAAATGCCAACGCAAATTCAAAAACTTGGCTGCGATGATTCAACACCTTGAGAGCGGAAGTTGTGTCTCAAAGTTGAACCGAGCTACAATCGATGGTCTGGTGAAGAGTCACGATACAGCAGGTGCAATCACCATTAAAGATTGCCCAACGCCGGCAATGGCTTTAACAGGGCTTAACGAATACCACTTCAACGGCAGTAGCCCCCCGGCATTGAATGCGCCGGTAGATCAGAGTGAAGGCTCCGATGACGGAAGTATTATCTTAACCCCAGCAACAGTTTTGACCCCCGTATCCGCACAATCCCGTCGTAACAGCACTGCGTCTACCTCCGCCGTTCTCACTTCCACAGTCAGCGAGTTTGAATTTCAGCTTGCAAAGCCACAATGCAATATCTGCGGACGAACCTTTGCTTCTGTCACGAGGTTGCAGATGCATATCGCTTCGCCGGTACACGCAGTTCCGATTTATCACTGTCCGATTGACTTTCTAGGAGAGCTTGGATTGGGCGGGAAGGAAAAGAATAAGAAGGAGAAGGTGTTTCGAACGTTGAGTGGGCTGGCACAGCATATTGAGACCGGAGCTTGTCGCGGTGGTAAGCAGACGTGGCAGAAAGCTATTGAGTTTTTGGAGGGGAAGTTGGCCGGGTTTGGTCTGGTGGGGGTCAAGTTGCTGGGGCAGTAGGGAGAGATTGTGTCTAAGTTGGGGTTTCCACACTATGATTGTCTGCAATTGAAATTCTGAAGGCTGCGCTTTTCTGCGACTGCGCGCTCTTCGAGTCATTTCTTGCGAAGTAGTACTTCAGAATTGGAGCCCGCGTGATATATAGTCACCGCTCGTTCCCGTCCCGCTCGTCTCCGAAAATTTAAGGAAGCTCTTCATCCTTCCAATAAGATCGTTGCTGGTCTTCTTCCTCTTCTTCATCTGTCGGATTCTGTCCAGAGCCTAGGTTAATTGGCAGCCCGTCTCTCTTCCTCTCCCGCTTCCTTTTGGTCTCTACGCAAGTACTTATCTATCTACACTCCATCCATCAAGTCACAGACTTTCGTCTATTTCATTGAATTTTCAGCATAATTTGTGTACTCTGGGGATCTCTACTGTTCGCTTCCCTAGTTCTGACCGTGTATTGCATCTTCTCCCAAGATGGCGCGTGATGAGATATATCGGAAGTGTCACTCATCGTAGTTTGTGTTAGCCGCAGACCGGCGGAATTGGTGTACTTCAGTAATTGGAAACCAGATGTGAACCCCGATCAATGTTTGATGAATAAAACGCCGGGAATGTACTCCATCCAACAGTTGTTGTCACTTTAGGACTACGGTCTTGCGTAGCGTGCACTTTGGTATTCTAGATCGTGCACAATAACTATATGAGCGTGCAAGTCAATGACATTGTTCAAGGGTGTGTATAGTACACTTGCATAGTGAGTGGTTACACCATATACTGCTTCCTTGTCTGCAGACCAAGAGTTCTCTTATGCCCTCACATAATCGACCGACAACCCTGATGAAGACTTCCAGTTGGGCATGATTGCGTGTCCATATTATCAAAGGCTTTCCTGGGTTGGTATCTTATCAGGTCGATCTAGGAACAAGGGCGAACACAAACTATCGTAAGTAGCGTTCTATACGATGGATAATTAAGCATGGCGCTCCTATTGAAAGTTGAATCTACAGCTCTACTGCTTTAAACCTTACATCGGCTGCTCCGGCTCGGGCCGACTCGAGGCCGTTAGTTATGGTACCCTAGTTTAACAACTAGCGTATCCGAGCAGGATGTGGAGATTCTAGTGCCGAGCTAATCATACCGCCAGCAAGTAGCAACATGTGAGTACTAGACCATGTAATTATGCCAGCTCAAGGCTCTCTACCCCAGGGTGACGTTGCGTTCGATCTGCGAATAATCGTCCAAAGACGGCTCAGATCTCCGGCAGGGATACGACAGCATGTCCGGTCATGCAGTTGAGCCGACTTTGTCTACCTAGAACGTGTCCCTTACGGATGCCAAGAACCTCGCCGGTCGGCTGCAGCAACGTGTGAGCACTACCTCCCCCGCATTAGCTACGTCTGCTCTCCTCCAGTCTGGTTGATACCTTTCACCGTCACTAGAGCATCGATATCTGTACTTAGGTGAGTTTGAGTCGGCTAACTTCAATATTCCGGAATACTCGTATTGTTTGCGCTGACTGTCATCGGATTGGGGCGCTGAGCAAATGCAGATAGATCACTTCCGAGCCGATATCGCTAGGCTGCATTTCGGACGCCTCGAATCCCACGAAAGCGACCGACTCACTCTTTCCTCGCGATGATAAGATCCACGACAGCCGGTACGCCAGAGCATTACTGCGCAGCCTGCAAAATTTGGGTCAGCAGACGAGATATCAAGTCTCACAAGAAATCTCAACCTCACATCGATATCTGCAAACGCAAGGGTCTCTACTACTGCGCTTTGTGCAACAAGGCGTTCCTAGATGATAGTGGCTTCAGATCACACAACAAGTCCTGCCACAAACCCGGAATCACAGCGGGCGAACCTGACCCCCGGGCTACTTCTACGAGAATTCCCAGCTGTAAAAATAGCACAAATTCCCAACCTCAACACGGGGCCGCTAGCCCTAATACTCTGGCGGCGGATCTTAAGGATACAGCTCCAGAAGACCCCCGAAGTCGTGCTAACAGCTCTTGGACGCCACTTTTCCCGAAACAACCACAATATGGCGACACTATCTGTGGTATTTGTGTTTCAGAATACATTGCTGGCGAAACTATGGATTCTCACAAACGCTCCCCACGACATGTGTATATATGCAAAGCTCGCGGTCTGTACTGCCGCTATTGCAAGAAGATTTTCAATACTGCCACTGCCCTACGATTGCATGCATGCCAACCGCCATGTCGAAAGCCTTTTGCTCCCACTCAGTATCATTGTCCCAAATGCCCGGAGATCTTACCGACAAAAAGACTGCAGCGCAAGCACCAAATACACTGCACTTCACAACGAAAACCCCGCACGGCTCGCAAGGCTATGATTAAGTCAGAGGACATAACCAACCATATGCTCTCAGAGGAGCATATTAATAGCAGTAAATCAAAAGGACTTTACTGCCACCTTTGCGAGCTGCCGTTTGTGAACGCACGAGACTTGCACTTCCACAAAACTGCTAGTGTCGAGCACAGATCGAACGTGCGCAAGTGGGGTCAGAATAGTGAAAGAGAGTTGGTGAGAACGGTGCCAGTTGGTATGGAATTTTGTGGGATTTGCGACGCCGATTATATCCCCACCATTGAGGGCCACCAACACACACGATCTCACATCGCTGCTTGCAAAGCAAAGGGCCTTTATTGTGCAAGCTGCCGGTCGGTCTTTCCCACTAACCACCGCCGGCAGATTCACATTTGCCTTAGTCAGAACCCTTCACGCCCCACCGCGTTCCGCTGCTGCGATTGCGATCTGAATTTTCCAACCAACAGCAAGTTCAGCGAGCATCTCAAGAAAGGTTGTGTTCTCAAAGACGGATCATTTAGATGTAACCCATGCGATCTTACATTCTCGACATGGAAGCGACTGAATGTGCATCTCAACTCGAAGAATCACAAAACACTCAAATGCCTCGGCATCGCCATCTGCGAGCGCAAGTTTAAAGATTTCTCCGCGATAATTCAGCACCTCGAAAGTGGGACTTGCATCTCAAAGTTGAACCGAGTGACCATAGATGGTCTTGTGAGGAGTCATGATACAGCATGTGTAATAACCATCAATGATTGCCCAACCCCGCCGGTGACTTTGACGACGCTGGGCGGATCCCACTGCAACGGAAGACTCCCCGCATTGTATGAAGAGATAGATCTAGATGAAGACACTGAAGAAGGGGGTGTTCTCTTGTCCCCCGCAACGATTTTGACTCCCGAATGCACACCATCTCGTTTGAGCAGAACTACTTTAACGCCAACTGGCGTCTCCACTATCACCAGCAAGTTTGAGTTCCAGTTTGCTCACCCTAAACGTTGTCCTATCTGCAGACGAACCTTCGCTTCTGTCACAGGGTTACAAATGCATATCGCTTCCCCGGTGCATGCGGCTCCAATTTATCACTGTCCGGTTGACCTCCTGGGAGAGCTTGGATTGGAGGGGAAGGATAAGAATAAAAAAAGGGTGTTTCGTACACTGAGTGGGCTCGCGCAGCATATTGAGACTAGAGCTTGTAGCAGCAAAAGACAGGTATGGGAGAAGGCTATTGAGTTTTTACAGGAGAATGGTCCGGTTTTGATGGGTGAGGTCAAGTTGCTGAGTCTGTAAGGAGAGATTGTATCTAAATTGTAGTTTCCATATTATGATTGTCTGCAATTGCAGTTCTGAAGGCCGTGTTTTTTTGACAGAATGCAGCTGCGGGCTCTTTAGTATTTCAGGATGCTGAAGCTATGGTGGCATGACCGAACACGTTATCTGTAACCACTGCTCGTTCCCGCCCCGCCTTCTCCAAATATTCATGGAAACTCTCCATCCTCTTGATAATATCGTTGCGGGTATTCTTTTGGCTCTTCTTCGTCTGTCCAGAGCCAGGGTTACCTGGGTGCTCATCCCTTTCCCTCTCCCTCTCCCTCTTCCTCTTGCTCTCTACGTAAGTACTTTTCCATCTACTCTCCATCCATCAAGTCAGACTTCCGTCAATTTCATTGAATTTGCAGCATAATTTATATACTCTGAGGATCTCTACTGTTCGCTTCCCTGGTTCTGACCGTGTAATACATCTTCTCCCAATATTGCAAAAGTACGTAGGGGAGAACCGTATGTGTAGATTCTATGATACAGTGGAGAGAAGGGGAGAAGGAGAAAGACTCGATTTATATACAGAGAATCATGAGGGACAACTTTGATACTTCGCCACCCTTTGCCACTCTGAGTCACATGCCACCGGATATGTAACACCCAGTGTTACTTTGGATGATAGAAAGACTTGTTGATTGACTGATCTCTTCAGGCCTCAAAAGCCCATACTGAGGCAGGGAGATGGCTGGGAGATTGCTGTCTCGGTGATGGAATTCAGCCAGATCTGTACATAAATGAGTACGTACGCATTCGCACTTGTATGGCCATATATATATGGCCTTGTGGCCCTCTTAGATAGTATACAATCAAGCTTCTCTATCTCTCTACTTCGAACACCCAGTGTTACTTTGGATGCTTCTTTGACTTGTTGATTGACTTCTCTATCTCCACGGCCCAAGGCCCGTATATCTATAATCTTCTCATATGCGTACGCGTATACTCCACTGACCTGAGACCCATCACCCTGGTCCTGATGCATATCCTCATACAGCCACCATCTTCATACAAGTCTTCATTCTAATACAAGTCTTCATTCTCATACAAGACATCAGACGGTGCTGAGACTCACGATCTAAGTACACATGCAACACCCAGGATGGCGTAGACACCGAGTGATTACGGGTGACGAGAGACATCGGAAGTGTCACTCGTAGTAGTTTGTGTTAGCCGCAGACCGGCGGAATGTATGTACTTCGGTAATTGAAAGCCAGATGAGGGACCTAATCAATGTTTGATGGGTAAAAGGCCAGGAATATACTTTATCCAACTGTATTCGAATCCAACCATCAAAACAGTGTCGTAGTGTATGAAGAATTTAGGGTATAGTTTCGCCTAGTAGACTCGCTTGTCCCCTAGCACGTGCTTTTCATTCATCATATTCAAACATTTGTAGCACAAGAAATGGCACGAAAGCAAAGCCGAAACGAAGCACTAACGAAGCATAAACGAAGCATAAACAAGCTTGCCGCCTCGGGGGAGCGGAGGCCACCGTTACGGTTGCCGCTCCACCTAGACTCTCTCATTCGGGGCCGGAAGCCCTTCACTGGGTGTAGAGTCAAAAACATGCGAGCTAGCAGCAGTATACGCAGAGGTGCGGGTGGGCGGGTTGATGCTGAAGGCGCTGCTTGCCTAACTCCTGCCGCTCCGCTCCTCTTATATACCCCCTTCCCTGCTCCTGACTTCCTCCGCTCCCTCTCGAGCTCAAGCTCACGCTCTAGCTCCAGCTCCAGCCCCAGCCCAGGGTCAGGTTCAAGCCCCGGCTCAAGGTCAGGGTTTCGGCCCCCTTTCTCCGCCCGCCCTCGGTCGGCCGAGAAGGCTCGCCTTCGCCAAACAGGCTCGCCCTCGCCAAAAGGGCTCACCCCCGCTAGCCGTCGGTCGAGTCCCGCCCGCCAATTCGCTTCCACTAGTCCTCAGTCAAGCTGAACCGTGCGTTTTTGACCGAGAAGGGGACATCTCAACTAATTCATCTGATGAATTGCGCGACAAACATGACTTCATGATATGGACACCACTAGCAAAGCTCGTGAATCAGCCCCATATTTCGCGCGCTCACGGAGGGGCTGGACGGTCATCATCGTTGTAACTCCAATAAGTCGGCTCCAGTCCGCAACCAATTTCAAACAAAACACCGATATCTTCTCTAATCTCACAACACCATATCAATTGAACTATCGGTGTACAATGGATGTTCTCTTCTAGGTCTGTATTCCATGTACTGACTTGTCTGGTTATTTTTAGTTGGCTGGGCTTTTAAATTATGGGCTCTAAGCATGCAAATTCACACCCCGAAGCGCTAGCACACTCCACAATACATCCCGAAGTACACCCTAATCTTCAAATAGAGCTCTCCAAGAGGCCCCACCATGGAGTTGTGGCTTCGGACTAATACAAATAAATTTTCAGAACAGCTAATTATAAGATAGGCTAGGTGTGCCAATTACTTTTTTGATTTTAGGAGATTCGGGGTTTTGGTGCAGCTGACCACTCCGACCCTCGGCTCCCTCCCTGATCACCAAATCGTTCACTTTTTAACTACCGCCAATATAATCTGTTATCTGCCAACCCGGCATGGAGCACGTTAGGTAAAACCTAAGCTCGCATGCCAGCCCCTTCCTGGTGCGGGAATGAATACCCGCCCCAGGAAGGGGCTGGACGACTTCGTCGTCGGTGTTACTCTGAGGTTCGGAGAGGCAACGAGCTCCCGAACTCAACACCGAAAATCAAAAAAAGTTTTTGGTCACAGCCTATGTAGATAATAACTGCTCTGGTAGTCTGCCTGCACTTGACTGAAATTGTTTGTGTGTGGTGGAAGTGCCCTCAGTGCTGGCCAATGCTTCACTCAGAGGTTGGCCAAACTCAGGTCTATCCTGCATGACATTAGGGGATATTGTTGAAATAGTGATGCTAGAGAAGCTTGATTGTATATGATCTAAGAGTGCCACAAGGCCATATATATACGAGTACAAGTGTGAATGCGTGCGTACGCATCTATGTATAGACCCTTCAGGCCGACAGCAATCTCCGGTCATACGAGACTCATCTCCGGCCATAAGATGGCAGAGACCTATCATGCAATA
>Ga0307515_10001553_pt1 | contig 51241 bp, 48 predicted proteins | sample 17_EM_MG_FD_194513 | JGI IMG/M metagenome (GOLD analysis project Ga0307515, IMG submission 194513) | Populus trichocarpa ectomycorrhiza microbial communities from riparian zone in the Pacific Northwest, United States - 17_EM | ecosystem: Host-associated > Plants > Roots > Unclassified | place...
TGCTCGATCCGTTTGACGATGTACGGAATGGGGCAGCGTTGAATCTAAAGCTGAAGTCTGAAAGATTTGGCAAAGATTTAACAGTTGTGACACCCCGAGTCCCTACTACTAGCACATGTTCATCTTCAGTATTAGGGCCTACAAGGTTTCGGTATGTCGAGCTAGCAAATGTTGTTCAGTTCATAGGAAGAGCGGAGACAATGATGCTTCGAACAGGCCGAGCAGATCATGCTGATGGCGTAGCACGTGCGTACGAATATGTCTTCTCACAGTGTGCTGTCGCATTACAATTAAACAGAGAATTGAAGCAGACAGAGGAGCATTGGTGGAGTACCAAATCTGGTGTTGTAATTTATTTGATAGAGCAGTTGGAAAGAACAATAGCAATCGCGAGCAGAAATTTATCAACAGCCGTTAACGGATATCCAGTACACGGTATATTTGCTAGTTTTAGGTATGAACCACGGTGCGTCTTGACGTAGCTTGACTAATGCTAGCTAGATATATCGTCGATCTACCCGAATTTTACCCCTTGCTGAACACGTTTTCGCGAGAGGAAATCCAGCCGTGGAAGGACATACACCGGCGCATTTTCGTTTGTCTTGAGTCCATTTGGTCCTGCGTTAGGGAGGTACTGTGTAGTGATGCTCCTGAAGGCCATGTTCCGGAAGAATTAGAAGATGAACTTGAGATAAATACCAAGGATATTTTAAGTTATTCGTGGAGGGCTCTTAAAGAAGCAAGGTGCGCAACCTATCAAGTTCACCCTACTTTGCTTACAAACGTAGTGCTCTCCTACGGGCCGTAATATCTAAAGCCCCAGTGTGTACTTCGTCAAGAGATTCCATTCTCGAACCATCGGATTTCAATATTCTTGGAAAGCTATGCTTTGCTCAGCTGGCGGAACTTCGACATCGTGGCGCATTCTCTACAGTGTCACAGACATTTGCTGCCTGCTGCTCTCGCTGCATTGGAATGGATAATGTCTCAATCCAAGAGCTGCCGAACCTTTGGTACCAAGTAAGGCTGAATTCCTACTCTTCTATCTGAGATAACTGATTGAACAGGACGCGCTCCTATGTATTCGTAATAAGGCTTCCATGATAACCCGCCGTTCAGCCGGCATACCTTCATTAATATCAGGCATCGTAAGCGCTGAACCCGGCGGTCGACTTTTTAGAAAAGCTATGGGAGATCTTTTTGTCGAGGCATCTCCTGATGCTGAAAGTTCCAACATTCAAGAGAGCCGACTACCTCAGGTACATGCGTTGAACTGTCTCAAAGAAATTTTTACGACCACAAAACTAGGGCAATCTTCAGAGTCGTATATAGGACAAGGTCTCGATCTTGCTGCAAGCAAGTTAGGGTCGAAGAAGTAAGTTACGAAAGGCTGGATGGGCGAAGACGATAACTTACTTATTCTTTGTAGTTGGCCTATTCGGAACTGCGGCCTGATGCTTTTCAAAGCTTTGCTTGATAGACTGCTCGGGAGTAGCGACACTCAAAAATGGAAGGAGCGGAAGCTAGCCAAGATCTCACGCCTCTCCTATGGCAATTACCCAAACCTCCTTGAGATCGTGGCCAAGCTTCTTGTCCCAAGGGACTCTAGAGGCAGGTCTGAAGTAGAAGTGCACAAAAATATGTCAACATCTATGATTCGCGCCACCGAGGGAGTTTTTCCTGCTTTGCAAATACTTCAACAGGCTCCACCTCCAGAAGCAAATCGCGAAACAATTCGTGGATTAATCCTGCATCTCACGCGAAGTCCGTACTGGCATGTGCGTGACATGGCTGCACGTACTTTCGCATCTGGACTTCGCCAAACAGAATGCGTCAGTGTGATACGAAACATGCTATCTTCTCTGGATAGGAGGCAGAATTCGTTTCATGGTCTACTTTTATGCGTAAAATACTCCCTAATAACTCATATAGAGTCTTCACACAGCTCCACCACAAGTAAGGCTCAGCTCATTTAATATTCGTTGCGTACTAACTGTTACAGGTGCGTGTTGTGTTATGGAGGATTTATTAGAAAGATTTGACGATATCTTCCGAAAAAACACATGCCCTCTCATAAAAGCCACTTATTTGGACCTGGTCAATTTATTCCAGAAGGCGATGATACTGCAAAACACCACTTCGCCAAAACTGATAGAAATCCTCGATAAGAATACTCGACAGCTCACCGCTGAGGTCCATACCCAATTCGAGGCCTTATGCTACAATAAACACTCCGGGGTCACGTCTGCGTTAGCTCTTCTTTGGAGGTCAATGAGCTACTATTTGGTCATTAATTTCATTCTTGCAGGCACAGCCCATTTCACGGTGGGCGAAGCCTCAGGCAATAAGGTTGACTCGTTACAAAGCATCTTGTATGAACTTGGAGAAGCCGATCCGGAAAATTGCTGCGCAATTCTTGACGAGTTGGGAGAGATGCTTAACCATTCGCCCTTTGAAGTAGTTATCGCCCTTAACCCCGAAATACCAGTTAGTATATATCGGCTCTCGCTAAACACAAAGGACCTCGAGGTCAGATCGACTGCTCAATCTGTTTTAGCTAATCTCCTTAGTGAAGATGAAGTACGACGTGGCTTTTTCGCAGGTCTAGATGGAAATTCCGCTGGCCAAACGTTCGATAGTCTTAAGACCCAGTGTCTCTATGGACCTCCCTCATGTATGGAAAGTGCAATACGCCTCCAAGGCTTTTTTCTGGATCATCAACTTCGGCTACTACAATTCTGGAACCAAAAGATTCTTCATGACCAAGCGCAGTACGTTCGTACACTACAAAAGTTACTTCATGAGTCAAATGTATTACCTTTCCACTCCAAAAGGAACTTTCGAGCTGACTGCTATTTGCTAGTCAATTTCAACAAGGCACGCTGCCGTGCTCTCCATTTCTGGATTGCGCTATATTTGGACAATGGAGAATGAATCTGTCGTAATGCCATCTCCATTACTCAGCTTTGGTCTAGTAGTTTATGATATCCTAAACGATGACGATGATGAAATCCGCGAACTCGCCTCCCGCATTGCTACCAGAGTCATCATGGGCAAACGATATCGACGAGGCATGAGAGATGCAATTCCTCTTCTTGCGAGCCAACGGCTGGCCGAATACCTTGCACGCGTTTACCCGGATTCTCCAGAGCTGTGCGATGGGGCTATGCGCCGTCTTATGGGATGTGATGAAGAGACTGCTCTGTTTAAAATTTCATTTCAGGAAACATTAGCGCGTGCACAAAAGGAAGATACGGCACTATTCGTACAAGAGAAACAAAATCTATTTATTGACGGGGCGAGGGAGATTGTAATCTGGTCTCGTGTCTTGAAAAGTGTCTCTTCGAAAGCCATTCCCCGTAATCTTGCCCAGAATTTCACAAAGTGGGTTATGGACGGTATTTCACTTCTAGCCGCGACAGGAAAGGTGGAAATAGATGGCCCATTGGGCTGGGCCGGCAAAGCAGAAGTGTTTACGCTAGGTATGCGGGTGATATATGGGGCGGAGGTACTGCTGAATTGGAGAATGCGCTCAAGGAAAGTGAGTGTAAGAGGCTCAGAGATTAGGAGGAAGTTGAGGGACTTTGCGGATGCAGGAAGGAGTGGGATACATGAACTTTGGATTGATAGAGTTGAAGCGGTCTTGGCGTACTCGGTGCTTGTAAGGTTGGCGTTGGTAAAAGAAAAGATAGAGATGGTCGTTAATGGGAGTTAGGATGCTGGGGTCAAGATTAAAAAGTCTATCTTAACTCATAATTAGGCCTAGTGCCAGGACCCATAATGTCCTCGAGTATGACGTTGCTTAGCACAGTGAATTGATGAAATTGAAGGGAAAAATCCCTTATGCTAACGGAATGCTTTTCGTCTTCGCATTCACAGCTGTCAGAATAACACGTTCAAAATTATATCTTGAATGCCCACCAGAACCCCACCACAACTTCCGTGTTCAATTCTCCTTTCTTGTGCAACGACACCAAAACTATTAGCACCGTGTAACACCTTATAGAGCCTCCGTCATACCGCGAAATCAATCAAGAGGCTTGTCTCCTAACCATACTCTTTCTCTTGAACAGGCCAGCCATGTCTTTCCCTAAAATATCTGGCCATCTTCTAGACCGCCACGCTGGCTTCAATCTCTAAACAACCCACTAAGACGGTAGTCAAATCCAGCAGTCGTCAGCCAGCATCGCCGCCTCCTCCTCTACAGCACGACCCTTACGACGGGTGGAGGTATCCAGACAGCACGACTGAGTACACGGACGAAAGTACCCAACCGAAGACTATAGTCGATAAGAGTGAGCCGACTGAAGTAGGATCGGTGTTTGGTCCCATCTGATCACTCACTTCCTCAAACTGAGAGAATTCCGGCACCTCTTTGGAGGAGAGCTAAGGCAAGATCAAAGGGCGGGTGGGGATTCTCAGAGTGGGAAAGCCAGGATGAAGCGCACTAGTGTCATCATTCTGACCCTTTTCGTTACCGTAACCGTTGTCTGTCTGCTTGCGTGGTGGATGATGGGGCGGCTGACGAGGGATACGCGGAGAGTTCTTGATCGGAAGAGGCCATATGATGAGGCGATTGCTCACGCTAGTGGTAGCGGACATATTGTGGTGGTGGAGGAAGCTTAAGGTGGTGGGGCCATCGACAGCGCTGGATTGAAGGGGGTATTGTGCATAGGAGGTTCGTGGGTTTGGAGGTGAGCTGTGAATTGGTGGGCGGTTACGGGGGGAGGGAATCCTAAGGCTGGGGAGATAACAGGTAGAGTGAGATTCGGGTGCGGTGATGGAAGGAGCACATGGAAAAACAACCTTGGAAGGTGGTGTAGTGAGGGTAGTAGGGGGCAGAGGGAGGACGGTTTTGTCTTATGCAAACTTGAAACTACAAACCACAAACCGGTAAGCTGTGCCTAAGCAGAGAAAGGATGATAATAACAACCTTTCGGGATGGATGGTACACGTGGTAAAATATTTGAAATGACGCACCATGTAATACTAAAGTAATACAGCATGGATATACATGGCCGACGTAACAAATGGTTGGTTGATTGCCCACCACGATGCAGGTTTGCGGTACGAATAGATTGCGTTAAATGTTAACAAACGGAAGATCCGACAACCGCAATATTCGGCAATGATTTAACGCTTCTTTAGTAATGGCAGAACCGTTTGTGATTCTAATTCTCCTGGGGAACCGTAATTTTTGGCCCAATTCTCTTGAAATAACAACGCTACAGCTGTGATGATATTACCATTCACAAAAAATTTGTATCAGTAGCTCTGATCGCTTCCTAAAAATGGGTGCTGGTGGAGGTACTGCTGTTGCTATTGTATTCGCACTTGGAATTTATTTCGTCCATAAATGGACGGGAAGAAGAGGTCAACAAGTTGACAAAAAAAAGAGGAAATCACGGAAGGGGGTTGGGGCCTAGCTGTACAGAGCGGACTGCTCGCCATCTCTGGCACCCTCCTCACCAATCTCAGCCATCTTATCCTGAACGCCTTCTTTTCATCCACGAGGCCGGCTTACCTCTAGATAATCCACTGCAGCACGCCGGCGGAGGAATGCTACGCCAACCAAACAGAACCCCTGAACACGCCCACACAAACTACATCGAAGAAGTAGCAGAATTACCTCAAGAAATATTTGGCCAGCGAGTTGTAGGACAGGATCATCCGGATGATCAGAGTGACTCTCCTGAGTCATCCTTGAATGAGAATCGCGGGCACAGTCTGCAAGGCAACGGACAAGTACGCCAAAACAAAATCTTACGAACTAGCCGGAGAGAACCAGCACCAGAGCTCCTGAGCCCAGTCCTCAGAGCCCTCCTCAAACGGGACGACCGACAAGGCAATCAGTCACGGTCCCGAAATTTTCGAGGAATCCCAAAAACTGCTGAGCAGCAATATGAGATGGATGAAATTCGTCCGCTCCCGAGACAAATAGTAAGACGAGGGATAGAGCACGATAGGAATGGGCAACAGAGGTATGCATTTACTAAATCGAGACTGCGGAGGGGGAAGTTGAGAGATTTAGATATTAGGCGATTGACAACGAGTAAAGCTCCTCCGTGACCCAGAACTGAATATCTAAAGGGGCAGTCCTTCAACTGTTAGCTGTTTCTTAGTACGGAGGCTTGCTGACGCCCGGTTTTTCTCATCACAATGATCGAACTACCCTAGCATACTTCATGGTATTTTGACGCACGGAACAGCCCAAGACAAATATCGCAGTCGGTTATCTTAACATCGGATCCTCACACTGGAACGCAGCTCCTTTCCCCCGACCGCCGACCGCTGAGCACCGTAAATCCGGCCACTTTTGCAGAGTGAGTTCTCTCCGCGAAATCCACAGGCGGAAAGTGTAGGATCAGAGTTCGTAGAAGAGTACGTTTTCCCTAAGGTCAGCAATGAGGAACAAATGGCCTTGCTCTGACCAGAATTATAAGGGGAGTGTTTAGGCTTAGGAATAGACTCTTCTTTGCCAAAGACTAGCCTCGAAGTGCCAACGACTCCGCCACGTACAGGAGTCCAGAGTATGGCTTTAGGCTCACGCATTGAGCCAGATTTCCTTGACCCTAACTTTCGCGCAGCTAACCCTCAAGGCCCAGGAGTCATTCACAGTCCAGTGCGCTTTCAACGCTGGTGGATAGCCTACACGTGGGTAGTTACTCCACTAAAATTCCCGGACGGAGCATCGATCTCTTTGAAGTAGTTAATCGGTGTGGTGAGGGGGTGGACGATATTTTACGGCTGAGCGGTAGTGCTGAGGTAGTATCAGGTAGGGCACCATCGAGCGTGTCGTCTTTGGGTGGTTACGGAAGTCATTCAGCGGGATGCCCGTAAACAAGTGTTACGAAATGGAATATTTAGCAAGACTATGAGATTTTTACGTGCGCAGTGAGATAATGAAAACTTGACCCCAAATATGCCTGCCCTAATATTCCCAGGGTTATGGATATACTTGTATGAATAGCTGTGGAGCGTTTGGTATGCTCGAGGCACTCGGTGTTCGTCGTGATGCTGAGGAACGTCATTCGCCTCTCCAGCCTGCTTGCGCTCCACCAAGTTGTCAAACCTCCACCAAGGGCACCTTACGAATCATTCATGCACGACAATCGCTATTAACAGCGCAGACACCATCCTTCCAACCCAGGTAACCCCGCCATCTTTCTGACAACATAACAGTATGTGGGACGATGAGGACAATAACCCCTACGGTTCGTTTGCCCGTCATGATTCAAACAGCTCGGATGCGCCTCCCATGGGCTCACCCCCAGGACGTAAGCCTGTACTATTCTTATACTTCATTGGTGGTCTGAGCAACTAACTCTAATGACATGCGCAGTAGGCTTCCATCGACCGACAACCCCACCGTCTACGAGTTCCTCACCCCGCAATGAATCCCCAGAGTTCATTTCACAGCCTCGAGATATGAGTGATGTCGACTACGATGAGGACCATCCTAGGGGGGCCCGTGTTGAGCCAAGGAAGGGTGGCTATGACAGCCGAATTGAGCAAATACTCTATGAGAATCCTGATCTCCCAATCCTCATTACTTATGCTGGGAAGAATCTAGAAAGTGGGGGAAGCTATATTGCATACACTATCAGGACAGGCGTATGAGTCCCGGGTGAATCTCTCGACGGCTTTCGCTGAGTTTTGATATTAGGATTTAGAAGTGCGGCGAAGATATTCTGAATTCGCATCTCTCAGGTCAACACTGGTCAACCTCCATCCGACTTTAATTATTCCTCCTATACCCGAGAAACATACAATGGCCGACTATGCTGCAAAACCAACCAAGGCAAAAGAAGATGCCGGCATTATTGAACTGAGAAAGCGAATGTTAGCGGTCTTTCTCAACCGATGCAGGAGGATGAAAGAGGTCCGAGAAGACGGAGTGTGGTGGAGGTTCCTTGACCCGAATGCAAGCTGGGTTAGTTATTTTCTATTTACCTTCAAAAATTTGAGGGAAAGCTAAATAGAGGTTCATCAGAGCGAAGTGCTTCACTCTCATCCGGTAGCTTCGATACCAAAGAACGTCCTGAAAGCCCCACCGCTCGATACAGCAAATCCAACGGTTTCTCACAGTTACCTTCCAATCCCATCATCCTCGGCGAGATTAAGGACAGCAAATGCTGCGACTACCATGACTGGAACACCTACCGCTTCTAGCTACGCCGCTCAACCATCACCTGCTGCGCATACAACACCAGGGCCGCAGGTCTTCGGGCGCTTTCCCCCATCCTCTCAAAATCTATCCGAAGAGGAACTCGATCCGTATTTTGTCAATTTTGAGGCATCATCTCGAGAATTGGAGGCACTTCTTCAGGGAAGCATGGAAAAAGCCAACCGAAGGACACTTTCACACCTCACATCTTGGGGAGAGGACATGGCTGAGCTTGGCGCTCGGTACAATGCATTTTCACTGTCGGAGCAGTCACATACAGTTGCGGCAGCTATCGAGAAGATGGGACAGGCAGTGGATTCAACCTACATTGCCACGGCTGAGCTATCGTCTTCACTCAGCGCAAGTTTCGCCGAGCCAATGCGGGAAAGTGCGCAGTTTGCGGGTGTAGTGCGGAGTGTACTCCGATATCGGGTGCTCAAGCGCGTCCAGGAGGAGATGACGAAGGATGAACTCGAGAAAAAAAAGAACCTCTTGGATTCGCTGGAAAGGAGCGAGATGGAAGCACGACGGCTGGAACAACATCTTAGTGGTACCGGTGGGCATTCTAGCCCAGGACCAAGGCGTTCTGTATCCTCTGGCTCACAACGCAACAGCCAGGAAAGGCAAAAGCGAGAGGAGGACACAGCATCAATAGATTCAGACTTCCCTCCCACACATGGAGATACACAACCGCCTTCAGCGTCTCAAGGGATTCCCGCACCCTCAGATACCACCTCACCACCTGGTAGTCATAAAAAGAGCCCGAGTGGAAACTTCGTGACGAGCAAGATTTTTGGTAGGATAAGTCATGCTTTCCAAGGCATGGCCGATGTAGACCCTGAGCGGACAAGGAGAGATCAGATAGGGAAGACGCGCGAAACCTTGGTGCAAGTGAGTACATCAAACATTCTCGTCAGTCAAACAGTAGACTGATATTAGCATAGCTCGAGCAAGCCCTGGAGGCTGCTGAGAAGGACACCAAGGATGCGAGTATGGGAGTCATGAAAGATCTCAAGAGGTTTCAGCAAGAGAAGGAAGAGGATTTGAAGCGTTACATGGTACGCTCGAGATTCCAAGCACCTGACTAATCTCGAATCATTACTGACTGCTTCAGGTTGCTTTCGCCAGGTGTCATATTGACTGGGCAAAGAGGAATCAAGCATCGTGGGAAGAAGCTAAGGCTGAGGTGCGAAATATTGAAGCGCGGCCACAACCTGAGATGTAAGACTTTGGACCAGCTGCGCTGGTCGGGCTAGGCCTTTTTGAGGCCACCATCCAATGTGTACCAAATAGACATAATTAATGCTCGATTGGAGTAAACCATTTCGCGCCCTATTCATTTAGAATAAACCTACAATCACTTCTAGTGAAAACACCAATGCACTGTTTTGCGGAGACAGTTTGGACATAAGTGGTGATGGCGAGCAGATGGTGGTAACACAAGACTTTATTAATCGCAGGGATTGCGGTGCCAAGCTTGGTGTCCTTGAACGTTCAACGTCCTTGGATCCTTTGACCTTTCAACTTCATTATCAAACTTGGTATCCTTAACACCTTTATAGTAATTAGTATCTGAGTGTCCGGAGCCAACGGAAACGCCCATCCGTTTACGCCACAGAAAAAGGAACTCCTGGTCTTGATCCAAGATGATGTTGGATAACGACACTCGAGGATGGATCATGACAGCCGTAAGCGGAATAGGTGCGAGACATCAGACTCATGCTCTTCAAAGGCCGCTAATTATATTTTGCCTCAGCGTGCATCTTTGGGGGTGAGCGAACGGCATACCTAAAATCCCTCCATGCACATAGCACTCTAACAGCGGGAAAAAGCATCTATAATATGCGTAGATCTGCTAATCCGATTTCTACCGGGTAAAAGACATTTCAAAATTCAGGACAGCAACCTGTTTCTATCTTCTTCGCTAAGTCTAAGTTTTGGTGTCATGGTTGGTCACCTTTATCCAATCCATATACTGCTCCCTGTTCACCGTTGCTAGATCTTCTCCTCTTTGTACAGCATGCTGCCATCAGCAAAGTCTTCTTTGCAGAGAGGGGGGTTTTCGTCTAGAGCTGCTGCTTGGACGTTAATAGGATGTTTCTTAGCTGGGGTTATCGGGATTCAAGTAGTCTCTCGTGTTTTACATCACTACATTCCCCACTCAGTGGTTGATTGTGATCATTCTCACGATAACGAAGATTCACACCAGATGCCAGATGAGGAGTTTCACAAAAATATACACCGAGGAAACGATTTAGCTGGACGGAGAATGTCGCATCGATGGAGGGGTAGTGGATCGTATCCCGCACATCAGGAAACTGGCCAACAGACACCCAACAGTGGCCATCAGCAACCATCTCATAGTACTAATTTGGAAGAAGCCGGCTTCCCTACGCTGTCACGAAGACACTCGTTACAGACGCAAATTTCGGCAAAAGTCTCCCAGCTTGTGTCTGGTTCAAAAGCTTTGTGCGATGAAAACGGACAGTGTTTTGGCTATTCGGATCCATGTGGTCAAGAATGTTTCAAGATAGTGCAGGCAAGAGGAGGATCTAGATTACATCTTAGCATATCACGGCCGCCAGGTATCAGTGTGACGACACCTCATGTCCCTGCCGTGTCAGGCGAGCGCCAACCACTCCTACCTGACGTCGACGAAAACGCTCCTCTTGCACCTATTCAATCCAATCCTCCCAATGCAGACCACCCATCCCACGAGGTCTACAGCGATGAAATATCAACGACACTCAATGGGTCTCTAGACCCCGGATTCTACTCCGGCCTCCGCAACACTCGGAGCAAAAGTTCCATATCTACACACTCTACGCATTCCCATCAGTCCCATACCAATTCCGCCTATCATTCACATACCCACCATCACCACGTCCCGACAAATGCTTTCCTCTCGATAGGTCTGCAAACCTCTATTGCCATTGCCCTCCACAAGCTTCCCGAAGGCTTCATAACCTATGCCACCAACCATGCCAACCCGCGCCTCGGATTCTCGGTTTTTCTCGCCCTGTTTATTCATAACATCACTGAAGGCTTCGCTATGGCTCTTCCTCTTTACCTTGCTATAAACAGCCGGTGGAAAGCTATGTTCTGGTCATCCCTTCTTGGAGGTGCATCCCAGCCGCTAGGCGCCGGGGTGGCGGCGCTTTGGTTCCGATTGGCAGGGCATGGAGATAGTGCACCAGGGGAGGGTGTTTATGGAGCAATGTTTGCGGTTACAGCCGGGATTATGGCGAGTGTCGCACTCCAGCTCTTTGGCGAGAGTTTGGATTTGACGCATAGTCGCAATTTATGTATGGTATTTGCATTTGTGGGTATGGGTATACTTGGAGCTAGTTCAGCTTTGACCGCGTAGCTCCTGCCGTTCTTTTAGATACGGATATACAGCAGTCGATCTACGGTATGGACTGTAAGTCAAAAATTTATGTTGCATGGCGTTGAAGCTCCAAATCTGTTCATCTTGTTCTTGAAGCTTTTCTCACCGTTCTACTCTATCCTATCCTTCCTATGTCCATCCTCGGTATTATCAGCATTCACTGGAGATCATTTACCTGTTATGTCATGACCGCACCAGAACTCTCACACCCTTAGTGTCACTGCTGGGCGCAGGATTAAAATAATCATGCACACAATCAATATCCTTCCTTGATGTCCCGGTTAGCTCCATCTCAACGCCCTGTGCCCCAAAAAGCGCACCGAGTGTGAGAAATAACTCAGCATACGCCAGATTCATCCCGACGCATTGGCGTGTACCGCGGCTAAAAGGGATAAGGAAGTGCTTCATACGCGCTAAACCTTCAGGCGATCCAGACAGCCACCGCTCTGGACTGAAAGAGTGTGGATCTGAAAATATATATTCGTTTTGGTGGATCAGCATCTGTGTCATACTAACAGGCACACCGGGGTCGATTTTGTGTTGGTGATAGTAGAGCGGTGTATCGGGGGATACACGTGCGAGCCGGTGTGATATACCGTAACTAAGGCGGAGGCCCTCGCTAACCACGGCCGTCAAGTAGGGTAGTTGCTCCAGTGCGCGCCAGGTTACTTTGTGGGTGGAAATCACATTGGGGGAATCGAGGGATTTGGCAAGGGTGGCGAGCTCACCGCGGAGTCGGGAAAGTTTAGTAGGATTGGAGAGGAGGTAATATACCGTTACTGATAGTGTCCAGGCAGTGGTGACAGTGCCGGCCCCAATAAGGGTCAGGCCTTCATCCATAAGGCGCCGAACAGTAAGTTCATGAGGCGGCAGGAGGCTCGTGGTGCTGAGGTGGCCGAGAAGTGTCCGATGGTTCCTCTCACCTGGAGACCGGTCCGCTTGGTCTTTCTCGGTGCTTTGATGTGTGGTACTTTGGGTCAAGCGGATTTGACTCGCAATGGAGGATTGAAGTGCGAAGAGCTGTCTTGTAAGAGGGTGTAGGAGTGACACTAGTCTCTGTGGGAGGACCGTTAGGACGGTGTAGAGCCAGCTGAACTGCTTCATGAGATGGCTGTTGCGGCTTAGGTCCTAAATACACAGGGCATTAACCTCGAATTCGTGGTATAAGGCACTCTAAAACAAACCATCATGAATTCGTGCCATCTTGGATTGAAATCCGGCGTCTCCAAGAAGCCATAAGAACGCCCGAAGGCAAAACTCCCTATAATATCTGCAGAAAGACAGGTAAAAGCATCGACTAAGTTTACCGGCTTCCGAGTATTTTTGAATTCTCTAAGCCTCCTGAGGAGACTATCTATATCCTCTTGAATAACGGGCTCTATTCTCATGACCGACTGCTTTGAAAATAACGGGTTAAGCGCAGACCGGCGTAGCCGGTGCAATTCATGACTAGTCGTGCTCACGGTAGCGAGGGTTGTCCCGAACATTCTTGCGGACCATTCCCACTTCTCTGTACGCCTGGTGGGGCCGACGTAGATCTGGTCGTAGATTTCTGGGTCGTTTGCATGGAGCTCGCAGGGATTTATACGGATAATAGGACCTGGTAATCACCAAATCGATATTTGGTATGAGACGGTAGGAAGCAAGGTTTTTTTATGTGTACAACGAACCGTACTTCCTATGCATTTTCTCAATCTCCCATGTATATCGCCCTCGTCGAATAACATCGTAGTAGAATTCGTACCAGAAGGTTAAAGCAGCCAGACGTGGACCGGGAAAGCTAGAGATAGGGCAGAGATAGAGGCGGTAGATGGCGCCGGAAATTAGATATAAGAGGATGGCTAAGAAAGCGAGTGAAAGGATGAGATGCAATTCCATAACACCAACTGCTGTGATACACCGAGACAGGAGGGACAGGAGAGAAGGATCCTACAAAGGGGAGAGCAATACTCGCGTGGCGTCCACGACGACCGTTTTGGCTAATCGATGTCTGACATTATTGGATACATTGGTGACGTGCTAAAGTCCACCCTAGCATGTGAAATTTGTTGGGCCTCTGCATTATTAAGAAGTCGGACGTACGGGTGTTTGGGCTGGGAATGGCATATTCTGTGCGTATGAAGTGCTGCAAGAGGCAACTCCAATCCCTTTCGGGTGCGCGAGGCGAGCATCACCGGCAAGACGTACATTTCATCACGCGTTCAACCATTTCAAAGTCTACTACGAGGGCAAGTTACTGGTCACAGCTTTGAATCTTTCGTTTTAATCAAGGAACTGTGCCCCACGTTCCAAATCACACTGTAGCCAATATTTCCTTTAACCTCTACCTAACATTGGTTGGTACACTCTTTTTGAAACAATTCTTGAAGAGGGTAACTGCTTATGAGAATCAGCATAGCAATGCTATACATCCTACAAACGCCGTCGCTATGCCCAAAGTTAAAAAAAAAAGCGTTTTAAAACAGTGCCGAGTCGACATAAAAGTTAAAGTCGTGCATAGTCGTCTAAAGTAAGGAATGGGGTAAATGTGTGATAGTGATCACACTGCGGGAATTGGAATTGGTAAATTGATCCATTTCGATTCGCCTTGCGGATGTTCGTTGATGAGCAAAAGCTTTCTGCCACCGCAGAAACCGCCCGGACCAGCAGTTCGATTAACCTCCTGGTACGAACCCTTCAACCCCCCTGTAGTGATGTTTCCGGAGAGCGCCATTTTGGGGTCGTCATATTTCCAGATATTTTCAGTGACCCTGTCGCCGGGCTCTTCGGTTTTTCGAGGATTGAAGGATGGTAGCCCGGCCACGTGATCCATAATGTTATGGACAAAGGAATACAACCGCTCTGGACGCCGGGTCAATGCGAGCCAGCCCAGGGTCTTTTCGTCATATGCTACGCGGATATATGGGTTCATGTAAATGCCACTATCAGCGACAATGTCACGGCCACTTCGACGATACTGGAGATCTGCGTGAATGAGACAACATTCCGAAGAATCCCAAAATGTGTCTTCTTCAAAGCGGAAACGAAGTGGTGAGGTTGTTGAAGAGCTTCTGTTGCGCTTCGTAGAGAGCTCCCTCCGATCCATCCCTGAATCCTGGAACCACTTGGCTTCGAAAGCAGTCATACCACCCCAGCAACTTCGAACTCGCACGGCATCTTTTTGATCTAGAACGTCTTGTCTACTAATCTTGGAGCCAGCATCTGTAAACCATGGAAAGAAAGGAATCCCCATACTGTTGCCTTCAAGATCTCGCGTTGCAAATCTGTCGTAGAATTTGAATGGATTGATGAAATCCACCGCACAAGCTGCGCCATATTGTGTCCTTCCCGCGGAGTCCACGTTTGTGGAGAAGAGCAGTTGAGCTGCCTCCACAGGGTCAAATATGACATCGTTGACGAAGAGTAATTTGTCGAATGTGATATTCATGTCTTCCAAGGGACGTAAAGCCCGATTTCTGACTTCGGCAAGGAGGGCTATACGCTTGACCCGTTTTTCTCCAGAAGGGAGTGTTACGCGTGGAATACTGTCGAAAGAGAGATGTTCGGCGATGATGGAGGCGTTGCCTAGGTCGTTAGATGGATTGCTTGCAATATGTTTTTTTAAGGGATCTTACAATTCACCTTACTCTCAAAATCATCGAGAGCAGCCTTTGACAACGAATCCGGATCGTTCTCATAAACACTCAAGTATACATTATCTTGTCCAAGTAGATCTACTAGTTCTAGTATAGCTTCTCCCCACGCTCCTCCAGTGAGAGTTCCACCTTCATCGTATATGCTAGCGGCAATAAAAACTTTCTCATTACGTAGGTTCACTCGTCCGGGTACGGAGGTAAGGGAGGATCTGACGCGGAGCTCTTCGTAGTGAGCCGGCCGGTGGGTATATGATGGTCGAAATACGGCAACAAAAAGGATGAGGGTAGCAATAAAGTATGGCAGCCCAATTATTAACCAGTATAGCAAGCGTGCCGCCCATCGTCGGCGCCTCCGCGGGCCAGAAATCCTTCTGTACGTGATATTTCTTTTAATGCTGCTTGCTCTGCGGCGTCGCCGAAAGCGTAGCCATGGCGGTATCCGTAATAGCGAAGGGCGCTGTGCTGGATGATCGAAGCTAACATCATACAAGTCGTGGGGGGAGCGACCGGACTCTGAGGAGGATCGTGGGAGCAACTCATAGTCCTGCTCCGAGCGACGAAGTCTGGATGCCATCAAAGGCATTCGCGAGATGTGGATGCGCGACCTGTCGCATCTGCATGAGAGTAGTCACTCCTGGATGGTACCGGTATGGGTGTTGAAAGGTGTCAGTGAGAAGAAGCACGACTGGGTGGGTATGACCATGAGGCAGTGCAGCACGGGAACTTGCAACAAGAATAGTGCGGTCGGACTGCGCATGCTCTAGGATTTAGCGTTCCGTTATTTCATATAATAGCCGCGAAGACTGCAGCTCGCATAATTCAGGTTCGCTGACAAGCCAGAACAGATGCGGAACGTGAGACAAGGGCGAATTATGTTAGGAGTAGGCCGGGAATTTGGTGTTTGGAGCGGACCCTGAAGAGCAACGCCATCTTGCATTTTCAGTTAGTGGCCGTTCTACATAAACTAACGCACACGCGGCTCTTCTCCGCTAGCTAACAACAACTATTCACTGCAGGGGAGACGAGGGTTCAGTACATAAACACTCTCGTGTCCTTCTCATTCCACTCGTTTGACACCAACTGGCATCCTTAATCCCACTGACATTGCCATGTGCCTCACTCTACATCAAAAGTCGGCATTCTAGAAGCATCGGACCGCGTTACTGTCGCTTCTCTCAACGTGCTAGCTACAGGACTGGCGGAAAGATGGGAGTGCGGAGAAATGAACACGTCGACTTTCTCGTATATTTGATAGTGATGGCTGCTACTATTGAAGGTGGACATTACCAACAGCTTTGACCGCGGGAAGCATGTTCCTTCTACGGGCGTGTCAGGCTGTACGATAGGCTTACTTCGATAACATGACTATCAAACAGCGCTAAGAACTTGCCAGTGTCAAGTGGATGGATGCTCAAGAGAACTGTGGAAATTACTGCTAAAACACCTTTAGAAGTCTTGTGTGAGGTAGACGCTGGAGTAGCTACTCCAAGAAACTCTGATGTAGGCAGTAACTATATTGGAGTGAGTATAAATCAATTACAAATGAAGTAAAGATTTGCCTCTCTTGTCATTTCCTAGCCAGATGTGTAGGCTCATAAGTTAAATCCGCTTCAAGAGAGAAACTGCCCGATTTTCTCAGATAATTCTATTTTCCCATTCTGCCACTTGAACTTTCGGCCCGTCCTTCATTTCGCCTCTCAAATTACTTCCAAACCGAGATTCATAATCATATCCAGCTTCACTTCACCATATCCTTACTTCAGGAACTCAAACAAGCCGGTGAGGTTAACTCGCTCTTACTTCGCAATCAACTCGGCGATTCCGGTTCATCACTTCCTACTGACGTAGAACGACTAAGACGTGATCAACACAAGCGACGAGGCACAGAGGCCGAGGCGGCTCTTAGCAACATTCAGCTTGCGCCAAACTGAAGTAAGGTGAGCTGGCTTCCTGTGAAACTGGGCTCGACTGACCTCCAACCATAGACACGAAAATGCAAGCGTCCAAGTGGGCTCATCTCCACGATGCACCAAAGCATTCTCCCGTTGACAGTCGTCCCCAATCTACGGCACTTGCCCCATCTTCTCAGCCCGCTCCCACTGCCGCATCGGAACTGCTCGCATCATCTGCCCATGGGGCAACGGCGCCTTTTTCCATGTTGCATAACCGACCTACATTACCAGTCACTTCATCGAGACCTACTAGTTCTAACACGGCTACTTCTGTATACTCTCCTCAAGATGCAAGGAGTGGCACGCATCAATTGCCTCCTCGAGCTATGCCCTTCATGACGCGTACCAACTTCGCATCGCCAGCTCTGGGTAAGCATAATGCTAGTAATATGATATTTGCTGGTTCCAAGCCAACCGGGAGACCTTCTCGTGCCATAGCAACAGCTCCTAGCGTAGTCATAGCTCCTTCCGTCCAACAACAGACCAGTCAAGTACAACAGTCGCGTTCTACTGCACTAAGCCTTTCTACAGAATCAACTCTTTCAGCGAGGCATGTATGTGAGGTGACGCTAGGCACCTCACCGAAAATTCCGGAACGCATTGCCTCAACCAATTCCACACAGAAATTTCCTACGGAAATGGTTTCGGATTGCCCTAAATTCGCAGCACCTGCGGCTTTGACAAGGGCCTCTTTAAAATCTAATGAAGTCATGGCACCTCGGTCTTCCACTAGGGATAAATCCACACCAGCGGGACATGCGACATCTACGTCTTCGACAAAAATGACTGTAGAATCAACTGGACCTAAAGCATCCCCTCAAGGTGATGTATCGAAAGGTTCTCAGAAGAAGACCGAAAGCCTCGGGGTCCAGCAGTTCGCTGCATGGCCAAAACGTGAAAAGAGACTAGATCGTATGTAGACCCCTCAATGGATAGATGTTAACAACTGACATGGTATCAGCTGCTCAACCACGTACTGCTATCCTGCAGAATCTTTCTTCATCGTCCAACCTCAGTACAATTCAATCTCTAGTTTGGGGTGGAAAGGTCGAGCAAATCAGCTACGAGCCTAGGAAAACCACGGCACTTATCAAGTTCATGAGTGATGACAGTTGCCAAAGGTTTATCGCTGCAACTGCTAATGGAATCAAAATTCCCGGACAGGATCGCATCATCTTTGTTGATCGAGACCCAAGCCCCAATTCTTCCAACGACTTGCTCCGAGGTCTGATAGACATGGGCGCAACACGATGCATTCGTGCTGTGGGTGCTGATGAAGATTGGACAGAAAGCTCTCTCCTCAGTGTCGCCCGAGGTCGGGGCAAGACCCGAGCTGTAGACAGAATCGTGCAGGGAAAGGATCGAAATGGTGTATGTGATGTGAGGTCCTTCCTCTATATTTATTGGCTAACCTCGATTGGATAGCGTCATTACGTCGAATTTAGATTCGGCAGCGTATACGACGCTCTCTTATTCAAAGTAGAGATCCAGAACGATGAAGACTGGGAACATTGCACCATCTATGATGCTCCGGACCCTTGTGAAATCAGTAATGGCCTCCACATCAATGAGGATTGAGGTAGCATCGTTCGATAGTCTTACTTAAAGGGCAGTTCCAAGGGTTTTTGGGGGGGGGAGGGGGAGGGGCAAGGTTCATGCAAACTAACGGGCCGATGGGAGTTCCTCAGGCCAGAGAGCTTCTTTTCCAACCTCTCTTGCATGCTCTAATCCTTCCAAAAGGGGAATTCCGCTAAAGCTTGGCCTTTGTATTATATTGGTTAAATGGTCCATGCAAGAATAACAACATACTCAAAGCTGCGTGCCACTCCTTTCTACGTTAAATTTGGGGCTCCTCCCTTGCCCTTTCTTTAAGAATCGCTCCCACCCCTTAGCGAGGGAGCTCGGCAAAAGTTTCCAAGTTTATTTTAGCCAACCGATAAGTCCTTAAGTCCAGCTCTCCAGCCCCATTAATAGCTTCACGTCCACAACTCTGTTAAGGAATGCCAAAACTTCAACTTTAGGACGTCCCCACAACGGCCGCCTTGCGCAACCCATTTGGTACAATGGTTGTAGGCTTTATTCATCAAGCCCACCTTCAACATGTTTCCAACGCGTATCCTTCGCAGTGCAACGATCAAAGCACCATTACTTCAAACCTCCCAGCCTGTTACGCGTTTACATTTCTTCCAACTATCTAGACATAATGTTGCACGAAGAACCTACAATGGGGGGCGCTCAAGGTATCAGAGATTCCAACAGGGATCTTCATTTTTCCAAAGATGGGCGAGTCGGCCGACATTTTTCTATGAGGTGACGGGCGTCGGATGCGCGGTTGGAGGATTTTATGTATATAACCTTGAGGTGGTGCCCGTATGTATTCTGGTTACCTAATTGAAGGACAAATGCTAACAATTTGGTATGAATAGGTCTCCGGACGTCGCCGCTTCAATATTGTGAGCCCAGAATTGGAAGAAGGTACAGCAAAAGAGCAATATCAGGTTATCATGCAGGAATACCAAGACCAGATACTACCGGAATGGGATACACGCACACGTCAGGTTCAGAAGGTCCTTGACAGGCTTATACCTTCATCAGGGCTAACGGGTGAGAAATGGGAGGTCCATGTGATTGATGATCCACAGAAGAACGCTTTCGTCCTTCCTGGGTAGGTGCAATACCGTTTCCTCCTCTTGGGGCTAAGTGAGGCGGTGGCTTATACCCAAATAGAGGAAAGGTATTCGTTTTCTCTGGCATACTGCCGATATGCGCGGGCGAGGATGGCCTGGCTGCAGTCCTCGGCCACGAGATCGCGCACAACTTAGCACATCATGCCGCGGAGCGAATGAGCAGCTCACTTTTTCTCATTATCCTTACTCAATTGATATCACTATTCTACGGCATCCCACCGTCCTTCAGTATGACGCTGACGGACATTGCGTTTGCTCGTCCGGGGAGCAGGAAACAAGAGGTACGTGATTCCTACTTTCCCGCTGAGCGCGGCGATCAGTTCTTTCGGGTGCAAGGATATAGATGCTATATTTTTCAGTCGTAATGACACTACCATTCCGGGGAAGATGGTCACGGTATAGGAGATCCATGAACCAGAGCTGATAGCTTCGCAGGCAGAAGCTGACTACATCGGTCTAAGTACGACCACCATTGAGCTTCCCTATATCAATCTTGTTCCTAATATATTTCAGTGATGATGGCCCAGAGTTGTTACAATCCTGAAGCAGCAGTAGGAATATGGCAACGGATGGAAGAGAGCGAACGGGCCGAACCCCCGCAATTTCTCTCTACCCATCCCTCTCACCATAATCGACAGCAGAAAATACGCGAATGGCAGGAAGATTATCCTATCGCTGTCCCAAGTTTGTATACTAACACTTTCCCAGGCTCCCAGAAGCGCGTGAGAAAAGAGAAATATCTGACTGTCAAGGCGTTTTGGGCTATGGTATGTTCAGCCTTCAGCAGAGTAAGTCTTCAGGGCAATACTAACCCTAGGTCAGCGGATGACTTCAGAAGAGCTTTTGGTCAGCTTCGCTGGTAGTCTGGAGGGCACGATACTTTTTCCGCCCGCGGGTACTACTTGATGAACCTCCTGAGTCTAAGCCTCAATTTATTCGGTCCGCCTTCATTTACTCTTATTCCGTGAAGCAATCGTTCACGAAAGACGCAATGTTTAGACTCCCCGATTCAGTATAGACTAGACGATCCATACCCAAATAGCCAGCGGCAAAAACGCCGGAAACAACCAGTAACTAGATTCCCACACATCTATCTTCCAGAATATGCTCTCGTTAAGACGGAGTGTGCGGGCCTCCGGCTCAGAAATGGATATCTGGATGCATTTTACAATTATAGTTACTTTGAACAGTAATGTATGCAGAATCAGTAAAGTTGAGCAAATTGAAGAGCATGTCTGTACTACATTAGTATCACATATTTAAAACACTACGTCTCGAGCTTTGTGGGTAGTTCTCGGCGCATTTGTAGGTTGGAAGTCTACAGCGCTCTATGGATGGTAGGGTCCGCGGGCAGTACTGTTGCAAGGGGAGACTCTTCATGTGGGCCGATGTGGCAATCAACCATTTTCTGTGAGGAAGCGTAACGGCTGCTTTTTCTCCTTAACGATGCCTCGTTTTTTAAATTGGCTTAGGGTTAGACGAAGCTCTCTAAAGCCTCCCCCCGTGCGACGAACGGGATATGCAGCTAGCAAAAGACAGGTGACAAGGACAATTTGGGCTCTCACAGTCAGTCCATCAATCAAGCTGACCCAATTGAGGTGAAAAGCATCGTGCAATTTAAGAGTGAGGATGTGGGCGGTGCCAAAGCTGCCAGCTAGAAGTCAATTGTCAAGTGGTCCCCCTTTCGGTAAACCAACGCGTTGTTCCTAGTCTAGCTGATATTGTTAAATTAACACGCTGCATGTACCCCAGTAACGTCACCACAAGTGCGCTGGGGTCAAGCTGTTGTGGCCCGTCTCTCGGCACCCGTTGTGGAATCTTCGCCTGTCACCCACTCCACCTGCCCTCATCCTCTGCCTAGCGGCCGGATGGCGAAGGTCCCCAAACCAGTGGCAGCTGTTTGATCGACGGCCAGCGGCTAGGAGATGTTTCCTACGCGATGCACAGACCCGGATATATGGAGTGCAAGAGCAATCGCGAGATTTCACCGAACCCCCAATTCCGACATGGTGGACAGGGCTTCGGAACGAGCTCGTTGGCGTCAAACCCCCGGCTATTGCATATGGTTGACTTGGAAAAGCGAAGTCTACTTTTGCAATCACTATGATGCTACATGTGGGCTTGAGGGTTCCATGAAAGGCTGGGGTACAGTACTTTCATCAAATCATCTCCACTTGTTACACTGTCCTCCCACTCTGCCAAACATCTTCATGGCCAAGAAACCACGGAAAACTATGCCGTTTCCAGCATTTTGTGACCTGCTGCGCACATCTTTCTTTTTGCTTGCTGGCATTTGTTTTCCAACGAGCACCGCGCCCAGACACCTGCGAAGGGCTCGAGCATAAACGGTATTGGGTTTCTTTTTCGATTTTGGCAATATCGAGATACGAGATGCCCTTATCCTCACTGAGGGGGGTAATACGCTGATCAGAGTAGCTACATCTATGGTAGTAATGACAAAACCGTGATTCCGGACAATTTTTGGGACGCACGCATCCCAAATACGCGGGTCGGTTTTATGATTCGATAAGCCTCAGCCACAGACATTGTTGCAGTAACCTATAAAAAGTCAATCCTTTGAGCTTCCCGGAGGGTTGTTGCTCCTGATATTGAGAAATCCTTTTTGTACTTCTGTGACCGGCCTAGGTGCCAGGCCAAAGGCAGTGATACGAACGACGTGCCTCCGTTATTCCAGTCAGAGCGCCATGTCGCTACTGTCGTGTAGCAAAGAGGAAATGGGGAGGGTTCCAGCGTTTGGGGCGGGTTTCGGATACCGGTTCCTCGAGACGCGGCCGTTCCGCTTGTCTGGGCCGTGGCACAGAGCACCCGCGCCTTCTTTAGCAAAATAAGCAATCTGATATCCCTCGACTCGACACCACTTCCGCGGATTCTAGATTGAGTGAATCCCGCCCGGGAAGTAGATAGTGTTGGAAAGGTCCAGGCACACAGAACCGGGTAGCGGTGATACCCTTTTGCGGATTCACCAAATCTGTGGTCGCACGGTACATTTACAATGTTCTGTCATGGCTTTTGTTTATGGCCTTCCGGCACGGTTGACTCGAGCGTAGCTCTATGTGCTTCTCGCTATCCCTGGCCTCTTCCTGTGTGTTCTTTTTTTTAAATTTCTTTTTTATCTCTATGCTTATCACATGCTTTAGTAGCCATGGGCGGGACGGGATGCTAGGGCCGCAGCCGCACTCGACGCTCGGGACCCTTGTTCTTGGGACAGCCGTATGCTTACATTCGTGACGAAGCAACACTGGCTTTCCAAAGCCCATTGTAAGCCCATCAAAGGTGGTAATACTAAACACTGTGGACCTATGGTCTCACGAAGTTGGTGACATACAAACCGCACGACGTCAGTATAATGGTATGAGACCAGTTATGCAAGGCTGTTGTAGGGCTGTACCTCGGGCCTTCCCGGCGGGGATCTCAATCCTCCACCCTCGCTAGGGCGTCGCCGCTGGGATATCGTTGACTCCTGAGACCTTCAAACGTTGTTGGTTCAGCGCCCTATGGAGGTCTAGTGTGCATGCAGAAACACGCCGGGAGTGTGCTCAATCATGATTTGAATTTGGCCCGGCCTCTTGTCACAATGATGTCATGTCTCCCGTAACCCCTTCCATCAAAAGAGGGCTCGATAATGAGGCAAAATAAATCGAAATCCAAGAACATCTCAAACTCGCTTGTGACCATTGGTATCTTCCGAGACGCTCTAATGCACGTCGTAAATTTCCATCGCAAAAGGTCGACTGTGTGGTATCATCGTGCCTCCTTTAACCTACACCAATAAACTGACAAAAAGAAAGAAAAAGTTGATCCCAAAAATAGCAATCAGAAGACTCCCTTACCCAGTTTATTTTCCATATGCTACAGATATACAAGGTTCATCACGGTCGTAAGCTGCCCCATGTTATACCTGTCCTTCAAGTCTCTTCCATGAGAGCTTGACCATCCCCTGCTTCGCGCCAATCTCGAGAACGCTCAGATAGCCGTTTGATGCCCGTGATTCGCTCAGCCCATAAAGATTCCGATGGAGTCCGGAATGTGTAACCTCGCTGCGAACTTATTACACCAATAGCTTGTAATACCGCCTTTCGAGAATCCCGTCCAAACACGGCTGGATGGTTGATCCATTCCAGTGATGACTCTAGTTCTGCATCGAGTGCATACATTGTTGTTGCATCAATCCCAGCGGCAGGAGTGAAGGGATTCTCCGCATGTGGTGACGGAGTCCGTGGCCGTTCGGAGCTCTCTGTAATTGGTGACGCTTGTCCAGCACTGCTAGAATTTTGGCCACTGCTCGCACGCGCATTACTTGGAGATGGTAGCGGCGGCAGACCCCCTTTACCCAGGCCTTTTAGGATACTTCGAGTCTCACTTAGAAGATGATGAGCGCGTTCATGTTGACCACGGGAAACTAGAGTTAGCGCCCGAGTTAACATGTCAGATGTTAGAAGTTCCATCCGCCTCTGGACGACAGATGGATGGGGCGGAATAAGAGGCGTAGAAGGACGACCGGTTGAATTTTTTTTTGACACAGAAGGCAGCATCGTGATCGCTAGGAGGGATGGCCGAGGCAGATGAGAGATTGTGCCTTCCCGTAGTATGTCGCCATACGTTAGGTCAGCTTGGATTAATGGTACTTCTTCCACACTTAGGCTCCGCTGATCGTCTTGGTCCAAAGGCCCCCCTAGTGCTTCTAGGCCCGATACTATCGTCTCCCAAGGATCTTGAGGTAGTTGTTCTGGCGAGGCCGTGTCGGGTGCTATCGCCAGCTGCACAAGAATATCTACAATGGTTGTTAGAAACGCGCAATAGCTAGTCAATAGATTAATATACCTCTCTTATCTCCAAAGCGCAGGTCCCCGAGAGAAGCTTCCGCATCTCGTCCAGTTGCCCGTTTCGTGATCTGTAATGCACCGCTTATCTTAACAAACTTGGCGGGAGACCCCTCGGGAAGCCTCAATTTGAGTTTCACATTTTGATGCGAGGTTGTCTGAAGGGACCCAAGACATCCTGCTACGCACTCCCGAAGCATCATCCAATCCTTGACATACGTGTATGATGCCTTGGTTCGTGTTGATAATTCGATCATAGTGTCTGGTTTATGAGTCAATCCTAGACCAAAGGAATGTATCGTAACCCTGCACAAGATCAGTGACTTCGTCAATATATAAATTCACAAGGTTGAAACTTACTTAGCAGCCTCAGCTCTTGACACCACAAAATCGACGCTCTCAGCATCGGAAGTTGACGAGTCGCTAATCAGTAGTATGCTGGAGATTGGATTGGTGGATTTGCGCTGCATCAGCAAGTCCATCGCTACATTCGCACCCTCCACTACGTCGGCTCGAAGGCTCTTCTGTCCAACCGGGCGTATGGAGTCCAAAATCTTCTGCCAACCGCTCCAGGCTTTGCTAGTCATCCCAACCAAGGGAACGCCGCCTCCACTAGATCCGAAAGTCACAAGGCCCATCCTATCTCTTTCTCCAAGATTTGAAACGAGAAATCTGAGCGCATCTCGGAGTAAGTTTATCTTAAGCCCTTGCATAGACGAAGATACCGGAATCACAACCACAATGTCGAGTGGAACATGAATAGGAGACGGAAGCCTTGGATCTGCCATTCCTGCACGAGAGTTTGTGTATTCTGTTGGGGCTGTGTTGTTCGATCTAGCTGCCCCATATGATGAGTTTACCGATGAGACCCGTTTATTTTTAGATGTCCTATAATCCTCTTCGTCTGTCCCAGAGTTATCGTGGTCGTAATCCTGCATTCTGCGCGGTGGTTCCACGTTTATATCCATGAGGGCTCGTCTCCATAATTCAAGTTGATTACGATTTTGGAATTGAAGATGAAACGAGGGTAATTCAATAACAGAGAGACTTAGGGTCAATATTGCGTCATCTATTCCGAACTAGCGTCAACGGTAGTTAATCTAAAGGAGCAGCGAATACAACTTACCCGACGAATGCTCGACTTGCTTAAGATGCTTCTTAATCAAGATAGAACCTTTCAGAGTGCATTTGCTCTTTTTGTTAATTGACTCGGTGCCGTCCCAGTGCGGCGGCTGTGCTGCTTTCTTCTCTTTCACGCAGATGAGCATCTCAGAGAACAGATAACATTCCAGTTCCTGCCATGACTGGCGATCCTTTCCAACCCGGACATGACCATGTAGACGAAGCTTACCAAACCTGCGCAAGTCAGAAAGAAAAAAAAAAAAAGATAATCGTCTGGAGTGTTATACCTTGAAAAGTCGAGGCCGTGCCAATTATCTACGCGGGAATGTAGATCTTCGGTTATCTCGTCCAATGCCTCAGAGGATTCGTACATTTGTTCGAAAGCTCTGCTTGGAGCTGGGGATTTTGACCTCCCATAATTCTCGCTCGGGTGAACCGAAGGCACTGGGGGCACACTTCGCATATCTTCTGGATCTGGCCTCCATTTCCCTTCTAGCACTTCCACCGTTACCAGACAAGTCAAGCTCTGCTGCTGGCGAGAACGATTGAGAGTTGGAAATTCGCTACGCACAGTGACGGTAGGTGCCGGGATAGGATTCTTGAGTAGGCCTCGAGGGCTGCTAAGGCTCGTTTCCATGGACTGTACATCGTAATCGTGTCTTCGTCCGGTGGGGTTGTGGGTATCGGCGTAGTCTCCTGAGGACGCCACTCCGGTTGCACCACTGTCGTTTCTCATATGTTGGCGCGACATGGATCCCATCCGCTCTGACCTCTCGCGGTTATGGCTACTCTCCCGCTGGCGACTGTCCCTGGGATCGTGATGCTGCTGTTGTGATTGGGGGCGGCCCTGGGAATCAGAGCCATCACGAGTCCTAGGATGATCTTGTACTGTCTGGGTATCCCACGGTGTTAGCGTATTTTGTGCGGTCCGCCCAGAGTCTCTCGGCTCATTATGCTGCACCGATCGGACTATGGTGCTAAGCTTCTCTGCAGAGTTGTCAGACGAGGATTCACCGACAGGGGTTAATCTACTACTTACCAAGGTCCAGAACATTACCTCCCCTGCTGGTATCTAGTCCCAATGGCGCATTGCAGGTTGGGCAATTTTGCGATTCAAATTCACGGATATACTCATAAAAGCAGGCTTCGTGAGAGACATGGCCACACGATAGCTGTAGAATGCGTTCGCCGCGGAGAGTGTGTTCCAGGGGTTCCTCGCAGACGGTGCATTCGCTCCCAATAAATGTCCTTTCCCGCCGGGTCCGAGATCTTTCCAGGTCGAGCACACCGGCCATACCTCTGCTCGAGCGCGGGACGGAGGGCGAATGAGCCGAAATACTTCTCGATGAATGTGAGGCGGAGGGTTTTGCTGTGTCGGTAGAGAATTGGGAGGAGCGAGAACGAGGTCGGAAGCCTGGATAAGACAACATATGAGCCAGGTCAAAGCGTGGAACAAACGACGAAGCGGGAGCAATACTGTCGTGGACTACTGGTGCCCGGAACTCGACACCCTTGGGCTTTCTAGTGGGCTTTTTCCTCGTCTTGTTGCCCAAGAGGCCGAGTGTGTAGAGGTTCGACTTGATTTCGCTCGAATATTGGTGTTTTCGCGATGGATGACGGCCGGAAGAGGGTTGATGGAGCCCGTTCGACATGGAACTCTTGGTGGAAGCTAGAGACCAGGCTTTTGTTCGCTTCCTCAGCGGTGTTTCAGCATCGAGACTGTGGTTGCCGTGATCGCTGGAGCAGCGCCGTGGGAAGTCTGGGAACTAGGAGGCGCACCCTAGATTAGACTACTAGGGCGGATATCGGTGGAGCAGGGAAGTGGAGTTAATTACAGCATCAATAGCAAACGCTCAAGTCAATAGCGCAGTTGCTGCGGGGATTGCGGTGGTTCTATGTACTCGGCTTTCCGGAGGAAGCGCATGCTCAAGGTATGGGGAGGGAGCACGGCCGACCAACTCGTCTCGCATCCCGACCGCCACTACTAGAGGAGAGTAAACTTTACCAACTTTACAGACGATTAGGGGCCCCAAGGGGGGCAGGCCTGCAGCAATACGTTTCCAAAAAGGGCTTTGCGTGGCGTGCAGGGTCAGCGGTTGAACCTGATGCTTGGGGGAGGGGGGAATGCGGCGCCGGCAAAAGAAAGGATTGGCGCTCAAAAACCCCATGCCGCCTGGCCCGCCATGCAGCGTCGTGAACCTGCGCCAGCAAGAGTTTTCAGGGCCCGGGCGAGTCAGACTGGAGAGTCGTTAATAACGCGGCAGAGCTGCCAGGGCCACGCAGAGGAAGCATCGCCACGGCTTCGGCTTGCCATGCAGCGACGCCTGGAAACTCAACACCCAGATGGCATCTCGTCAAAGACTCTTGCCGCCAAGGTAGTCTCTGCAGCGCGAGTCGTCTAAGCTACCTAGTCGGCGCGGCGAGTCAGGCCGCAGCTTGCTCCCAAGCACCTCCTTCGCGCGGACCGATCGTCTTCTTCGCAGCGTGGGAAGAGCAGGGACCGCAGCAAGACCCCAAAGAATGGCATTTTGACTTTCTCACCACCACGCAGTCGGTTAGTCGCACCGTCTTCCATCCTTATCGTCTAACGCTTATCTCATGGAGAATGGGGGTGGAGCACGTGCGTACTGCTCCCTATTACCCCCTGAATTCTCAGAGAAGCGTCTGAGAGCTTCCCGTCACAAAATCAAACCACCAAACTAGCAACTCTATATACAGTAAAAACTCTTTAGTACGATATTTGGTTATAACGATATACTCTGTATTATAATCTACATCTCTTAATCAAACATTTTTTTAGTATATTTTACGATAAACTGACTTCTAATGATATCGTTAAGTTCCTGCCACCAAAATCGATATAACCAGAAGAAATATTTTATGGAAGGGAAGCTATTTGGCCCTCAAGGTAGATACCCTATACCCTTTTCGGACTACCTTCTTTTTCCTGCTTATTAACTCAACACATGACTTTATGTATAGCAATACCTATCACATAACGATACGTACAACCCGTATCATACTGACCAGTTTTTACTGTACGTACTATTACAACACTGCCAAACCTCACCACCTTTTCCATATCTAAGTATCTTAAAAATACCACGAGGTAAAAGGCCTTTAGCTTCTCTACCTACTCTACGTAGTAGCTACGTTATAGCTATCTTATATCAAACATTAGATATCCCTTCGGCTGGTAAAATGGGTCCTACGGTTATCCATAAGTACCGGCCAATAGAATCAATGAGATCAAGCCTCCGTGATCATACGCGTACTTTTGATTCTGGCGTTCGCGCACGGTCCAATTCTCGTAGAACCCTACCAGCCGAAGGGCTATGTAATTAGTAAAAATGCTTTTTAAAATTTAAAGTTATTTTCTATAACGCTATATCTTGTCTTTTAACAATACTTTATAAGGCTAGAATCTATATAAGGATAATAGTTATTTAAAGAATCTAATATACTAAAAAAACATAGATATACCTATTATAGTTAGAGCATAATTTGCAAAAAGGAAATGTATTTATTTATAAAACTTTTAGTTAACACTACTAGAAGCGACGCCCATAAGCTCAGACGCTGTGTTGAAGAATTTGAAATATAGGGAGCAGATATGAGCAATTTTCTGGCGTGCCTGCCCCGTAACCAAATGCGAGCTGATCTAACTGAGTTCGGCTAAAACTCTAATACGGAGCGTCCGATAATCTAACGCAAACGCCGTTAGAATCCTGCACGTGGCCGCCATGCGACGTTACCCTGTGATGTTATGATGCTATGATGTTATCCTGCTGATCCCCAAATTACTCCAATTCCCCGGGTCATCCCTCGACGCTAGGCCCGCCGTTGAGGAACCGCCGCTTACTGCACAGGCACTGCCCTCGTGGTGTTTCGACCGCTGGAACTCGATTGAGCCACAACTATTTGAAGCGCGCGTTTTTAGTAGATCCACAAGGAAGCGATTACGCATCTTAGAAAATCGAGGAAACAAGTCGATGAAAGAAAGCAGGTCATTTGCGATGTTCCGAATGTATTGATACATAAACACTAACGTTCCGACCTATCCGCGTTGCGTTTGCTCTGTAATTATAATTCTCCCAGCGAACTATGGGTTGCAGCATAATACCTTTTCACCCAATTAAGACCATAGTCGATTATCAAGCCTGTATAGAAACCGAAAACACTCGCATACAGTGCATGGAATGTAATGCAGTGTCGTAGCACGCAATCAGTTGCATTACAATTCAACTAGAGACATAACCACATTGACAGTTCAAAACAGCTAAATAAAAACTGAAAATACCTAAAATTCCAGCTATTGAAAAAAGGGTTGTCCGTTAGCGTCGTGGTATGAGCGCTCTGCTAATCGAAAATAAAGTTCTTTAAAACATGCGGATCGTTAGTACCCCCCAACGAAAATTTTGACCCGAGTTTATAATTAATAAGCCGATTAATTAACCTAAAGCTTTAATTTAGAGCCTTATTGTATAGAGCTTAATTAACATATACTAGTAGGTATGGATTTGTTTCGTAAATCCTATACCTCCGTCGTGCTTTGTAGTAGGGGGTAAGCTTTGGGCAGAGCCTTGTGCAGAGCTTTAATAGAGCCTTGTGTAGAGCTTTGGTAGAGTCTTGTGCAGAGCTTTAGTAGAGCCTTGTGCAGAGCTTTGGTAGAGCCTCGTGCGGAGCTTCGTGCAGAGCCTTGCGCAGAGCCACGCGCAGACGTGCAGACGTGCAGACGTGCAGCCATTTGTTCTGGCCATTAATTGCAGAGACATTTGTAGAGACGATTGTATAGGCAATTGTATAGGCGTTTGATTGATCGTTCGTACGGGCGTTCGTGTGGGCAATTGATTGATTGATTAATTGTATGGACGTTTATAGAGCCGTTTGTAGAGACGTTCGTACGGGCGTTTAGTTAATTAATTGATTAATCGACTGATTATATAGGCGTTCGTACGGGCAATCGTGCGGACGTTCGTAGAGCCGTTTATAGAGCCTTCCTAGTATATCGGTGCTGCGTGTTAATAGAGCTTTAGAGCTCCGTATTATGCTTCGAGTAGAGTTTCGAGTAGAGCTTTGAGCTCAAGGGGGAGACCCCCTTGGACCCCCCCCCCCTGGGCACTGCGTGCTCCATTTAATACGTGGGCAGAGCTCTTGCAGAGGCTTTGGTAGAGCGTTTAGTAGAGCTTTGCAGAGCTTTATATGGAGGTTCGTGTAGAGCCTTTGTAGAGCTTCGGTAGAGCTTCGTGCAGAGCTTCGTGCAGAGCCTTGTGCAGAGCCACATGCAGGCGTTCGCACGGGCGATTAACTGCAGAGACGTTTGGAGAGACGATTGTATAGGCAATTGCATGGACGTTTGATTGGTCGTTCGTATGGGCGTTTGATTAATCGATTGTATGGGCGTTTGATTGATTGATTGATTGTATGGGCGTTCGTACGGGCGATTGTGCAGACGTTCGCAGAGCCGTTTATAGAGCCGTTCGTGTAGACGATTATAGAGCCTTCCTAGTATATCAGTGCTGCGTGTTAGTAGAGCTTTAGAGCTCCGTATTAAGCTTTGAGTAGAGCTTTGAGTAGAGCTTCGAGTAGAGTTTTAAGCTCAAGGGGGAGACCCCCTTGGACCCCCCCTGCGCACTGCGTGCTCCATTTACTGCGTGGGCAGAGCTCTTGCAGAGGCTTTGGTAGAGGCTTTGGTAGAGCTTTTAGTAGAGCTTTTGCAGAGCTTCGTACGGAGCTTCGTGCAGAGCTTTTGTAGAGCTCTATGCAGAGCTTTGATAGAGCCTTATGTAGAGCTTTGATAGAGCTTGTATTTAGGCTTGTTTTTGAATGCCTTATAAACGACTTTGTATAGAGCTTTGAGCAGAGCTTTGTATAGGCGTTTGTGCAGGCGTTTGTGCAGGCGTTCGTGTAGACGTTCGTGTAGGCGTTTATACGGACGTTCGTACGGACGATTGTATAGGCGATTGTAGACCTTCGTAGAGACGTTTATACGGGCATCTAATTAATTGTATAGGCGTCTGATTGATTGATCGTATGGACGTTTAATTGATCGATTGTATGGGTGTTTGTACGGGCGGTCGTGTAGACGTTTGTAGAGCCGTTTGTACGGACGATTGTATAGGTAATTGTAGAGCCGTCGTAGAGCCGTTTGTAGAGACGTTCGTCGAGACAATTGTGAGACTTCCTAGTATATTAGTGCTGCATGTTAGTAGAGCTTTGGAGCTCCGTATAGGGCTTTGAGTAAAGCTTTGAGCAGAGCTTCGAGCAGAGCTTCAAGGGAGAGACCCCCCTGCGCACTGCGTGCTCCATTCACTACGTGGCTAGTACACTGACAGAGGTGCTGTAAAGCCTTTGGTAGAGCTTTTGGTAGAGCTTCTGCAGAGCTTCGTACGGAGCTTTGTGCAGAGCTTTTGCAGGGCTTTGGCAGAGCTCAATGCAGAGCTTTTGCAGAGCTTTTGCAGAGCTTTAGTTAAACTCAGTGTTTTGAAGTTCGTCACGTGTATTTTGCAGGTAGATACCGCCCGCGACTTTTTTTCTAACCAATCGGAAGCTAGCTTGGCGGGGGTTTAAAAATCTGAACCTGAAAGTATACAGCTCTGTGCACGACCAGCTTCACCCCCCCTTTGGCGAGATTTTAAATTCGCTACGGGCATCCAATCTCGCTTGGTTGCCACCAACTGTATATAGTAACTGTAGCGAGCGCCTATGCTTGGCTGTAAGAACCTTGCTATTGAAGGACTTGAAGCTATTCGCGATTAGCTTTTCTCCGCAGTGTCGTGATCTTTATTAAATACCGTGAGGTTTCCACCCGTACTATATTTGCAATATAGCTCCGCAAATAGGCCTATATTAGCACGCCCTAATTAAGGATCTTCTTTAACTTAGAGCAACCCAAGCAGAGTATGCCTTTATTACTAGTTATATAGTTCGCTTAATTGCGTCGATTAGAAGGAATTTGTGGATATTTAGATTAACTCGGGCGCCTTTAAACGGTAAAGGTGGCTAGTTTGTAATAAGCAATTGGATAATTGTAGTGGTACTAATACGGCTGGAGGAAAAGCTAACTCTCTTTAGTGATGAGATGGAGTGGTTAATCTATAATATATTTAACGTCGTAGTAAGCCGCTATATAATATTTTGAGAGCTTTATTTAGCTGGCTAAATAAGGAAGCGGGTAAGCTAATTAGATCCTCTAGTTATAGAGCTTAAAGAGTAGCTTACGCAGAGTAGTGTCGCCAGGTAGCCCTTAAGCGCAGCGCTTATAATCGCGATATATATTTCGCTATTATATTATAGTATACCGCCGATTAACTAGTGTTTATAGATGAGTTAGGCGTAGATTTAAAGACGGGCGTGTAGAAGACCGGCTAGGCTCCTTATAGTGTTGCACTAGTTTTTTATACGCTATATAATTAGGGTAAGACGAGGCTTAATATACTACCCGCATATATAATCGACGGCGTACTAGTAGCTTCGGTATATGAAGGCTTAATAAATAGCGAAGGCTTTAAGTTCTAGGTGGCAAATACTTTTCTACCACGGTATAATCGCTTTCCTACTAAGCAATTAGTAGTTATTATAAATAACGCCAGCTTCCATTACTTAGAGAGGATGCAGGCTCTCTTTAACGCCTTTAGCGTTAAGCTTATATATTTGCCTATATACTTACCTAATTTAAATTTAATTAAAGAGTTTTTTGGAGAGCTAAAAGCTTTTATTCGGCGGGAGTGGTTCTCTTAGGTAGAGTACCCTAAAAGCTTTAACTATAGCTTTAAAGCCTTTCTTCTTTAGAGTATAGATAAGGTTGGTAGTAGGAGCGAGAGCGTAAGAGGATATTTCCAATATAGTGGGTATAATTGTTAAGGTTTTTGGTGTAGGGAAGATTGATTTTTAGTGGCGTTTTTTTAATTATATATGACACTTATAAATATACTAAAGGCTTTAATTTCTTATATATATAGGGTGTCTTCGTTACTATAGAGGCGCTAGTAGTAATAGAGATACTTTATATTCTACTAATTATCTACATCTTAGAAACTTCCTTTAAGCTACGTATAACGCTTATTTGCCTACTTCTTTAAATTCTTTTATAGCCGCCTTATAACACCTGATTTAATATTAGCCTTTACAAGCTCCTTAATAGGATTAGCGCTATCAAATTTATTACGTAGGAGCTTTAAGTCCTATCTTAGATTGCGGACGATTTTATATGCCGCCTTAAAGTTAGCCTCCTAGTTAAGATCACTAGATACACTCTGCTTCTAATACATAAAGAACTCCTCTAAATCCTTTACGCGGTTAATACTATATAGGCGGCGTATTAGTAATATAGGTAAGGATAATAGCGTTAGTCGGCTTGCTAGTATAGGAGTTTATTAATCTAGTACTAGGCTTATAGAACTAACGTAAAAGTGGTTAATAATGCTTGGAGTACTAGTAGAGCTCTCGCCGGAGGCTAATTGACGTGCTCTTCTACTGTTATTTCCTCCCTTTGCTGCTCTCTTAGTAAGCCGCGTAGCAAGCCTATAAGGTAGATTCTAAATATTCGCAATACCTTACTGGATACCAGTTACCCATTCTCTTAAGTCCTTATTTATTAATTTAACGTCTACCTAGCTAAGAACGTAGCACTAATTAATATTTAGGCAGCGCTTTTTATAACGCTAATATCTAGTAAGCTTAACCCGTAATTCTATGGCGTCACTAGTAGAAGACATGTAAGGCGTTAAGCTCCACTCTGAAATCTATAAGGGCGTTAAAACTTCACTACGGAGTTAATTAAGTATTAATGGACGAGAGTTAACTCTAAAGCGAGAGGCTGCTGATTAATTTGCAGCTGGGGCATATATAATTGAGAGGTTAACGGTAAGAGCCTTAATAGCGCTACTTCTATTAGTATGCTTCGCCTATAATATAAGCTAGGTATTAACCTTCTGCTACTGGGCTATAACCTTAACTTCTATAATGTTAAATTTGACGTCACGAACGCCTGCGTACTAAGTGTTAACTTTAGCCTTAATTAGCTGGAGCTTAATGCGAATACCTTACTCTTGATAATATAGCTCTCTCTTATAAATAGGAAAGACTTAGAGTTGCTAAAGATTATAAAGCTGAAGGCTTATACTAATAAGAGTCTTAGTAAAAGGCGAATCCTTTAGGTATTAAATTACTATATTATAATTGTAAGTAATAAACACGCCGCCGCTTCTCCTCTTTATATTATTAATCTTACTCTTAAAACGCAGGCAAGGCGGTAGTGGAATTAGCTCATCCTTATACTCACTAAGTGAGCGTGAGTGAGCCCTTGGGGGTAAGCGAGAGGCTAATATTAAGTAAGTAATTAGATGAGCCTAAGGAGTATAAGCGACTTCCTAAGAGGGCGTGGCTTGATATCGTGGTGTTAATACTAGCGGCTCTTGTGTCAAATACGGTAACTTGTAAGATCTTGACCGAGGCAATCTACTAAGCTGACTTTGGCAGTATACACGCCAATTTTCTGCCTCCTCCTTAGTAGCCTCCGCTACGGCTTTTAGATCGTTATCTATTTCCTTAAGCTCCTCCAATATAAAACCCGGCTAAATAGTGTTGTATTTGCGTCTTAGCGGCTATTATATTATATTCGGGCAATAGCTTAACGGTAGCAGGGGTCTAGGTAATAAGGAGGGAGGAAGGTAGCTTCGTTGAGTTTGTTAAGAAGGAGGACTCTCGCCTGTTAATTGAGCCGCTGTGCGTTTTGAAGAAGGATGCATATTAAGGGTAAATTGATAATAGTACAACACGATTTTAGGTGGATATTACGGCTTTGGTAGGTCAGGCAAGTTCTGTATGGCTTCAATTCGATTATCCCTGCAACCAGGACGGTCCTTACGTGCAGGCATAGGCGCTCGCTACAGTTACTATGTACAGTTGGTGGCAACCAAGCGAGATTGGATGCCCGTAGCGAATTTGAAATCTCGCCAAAGGGGGGGTGAAGCTGGTCGTGCACAGAGCTGTAGACCACTCGTACCTCGGGTCAATAATATTTTGATGTTCGTCACGTGGACTCTGCCATAACTTACCGCCCGCACTTTTTTTTTCTAACCAATCAGAAGCTAGCTTGGCGGGGTTTGAATTTTAGGACCCGAAAATATAGACACTCGTACCTCGGGTCAATAAGGATCAACTGTCCTGTGATAAGCCTCAGGCGAAATTCAAACAACCGTTGCTATTCCTCTTTGATTTAAAGCCTCGAGGGTTCTAGGTAACTTTCTCCCAAACACTACAGCATGATAAGGCAGTTTTATGTGACTTAAGTCTGCGTACACCTATATATTAACCTCAATCGTAGAAAAGTCCTTCAGGCGTTGATTGTGGGCATTAATTGGGTGGCAACGACCATTCAAAGCAAGCCTTAGCCCCTAGGAGCTAGTACCTATTAGCGTTCTAAAACGCTTTCATTATTGCCAAAGCCATCGGAAGAATTGTTCGAAAGGGCAGAGCCTATCCAAACGCTTGAGATTCCTAAGGTCAGCTTTATGGATGTGGCCATCAAGAAAGCACTGATTATATCCATCAATTTGTTGCTAACACGAAAAGCGCAAAGAAACACAGGAGAAAGAGTCACCACATCTACGCAACCTGCACAAAGACTTATTCTCCAACCTCACGGTCTTCATCCCAGTGTGCTAGGCTCTTCACAAAGCCCCAACGCCATGTTTTATGCCGGATTGTTTTCCCGAAGAAATACATGGGGATCGCGCACAGTATCACTCCTCCAGAAATTCCAGCCATCGCTCCGAATGCCCGGGAATAGCCCGACTCAGCAATCCAAGGGTTGGTGTAAAATGATAGGAGGAAGCCAAAAGCAGCTAAAGAGAAGATTAGGTATCTACGCTTGTAATATATAGGCACGACTTACACTTAAATGCTAGTTGAGTTACGGTAATCTCACCCGCTACAGGTCGGTACGAGTCGATAGTATAGACCAAGGTTACATTTGTAGCTTGAACAATGCTAAATGTCACTGTAGCATATGATTAGCGCAAATTCCACCAAGGAGAAAAAGCATACTTACAAAGACCTAAGCCAATCGTTGGAACTATCCAAGGCAGACCTTTACCAATTCCAACCCCATACAAGACCAAAGCCAAAGGCGCGGTGATGACACTAATAGCAATAGCAGGAAGCCGCATCTCTGGCTCCCTGATTCCACCGTTTCTTCGGGTGAAGAAATCGGCCACAGAATCGGAGAATGCGCCGCCTAGGTAGATGGCAATGAGGGAGCCGATTATGGAAGCAATAAAACATAACCCTGATTGCCATGCCTTGAAACCGTAAGTTGACTGGAAGGCAGTGGCAAAGTTTGACGATATTGCCACAAGGAACCCTATAGTGACAGACATGACGAGCGTTGCCCAAAGCACGGGAGGGAGGCACAAAAGGATAACTGGACGGATGAATAACTTCCACAGAGATTCTTGGGTGCATTTCGTGGTGAACACACGCAGGCTTTGAACGTAGGAACGTTTCACAGACTGTGGACCTTCGAGACTTTCTACTAGTTTTACGTCGTTCCTTTGTTTCATGTCTTCTGGTACTTTCTCATTGACGTGAGGCTCGAATGCTGCTGCAGGTCCCGAAATAGAGTCTATTCGACTATAATTAGTCTCCGGAAAGGTAAAGACGATGAGAATGGTGGTAGCTCCAATCAATGCAACTGCTACCCAGTAGATCATGCGCCAATCATGCTTGATCGTGATCAAGCCAGCAATGATGATTCCGCCACTAACACCAGCTGTCAGTGCCGCAGTATAAAGCCTAGACAAAGTCAGCACAATGGTATAGTGCGCCGACAATATCGACTTCTTACGCCATGACCAGACCCCGCTCGTGCAAAAAGAATAGGTCAGCGATGGTCAGAGGAGCAAGACACTCAGCAGCACCACTAGCAAATCCCATAATTATTCTTGCTGCTAACTCGCTTCCGTAGGACGTGGCGCCGCCGGCCCAAGCAGCAACAGCAGTGTATAAAATGAAAGCAGAGACGTATGCCGGCCGACGACCATATTTGACGATTACTGGCATCCAAACAAGATTTCCCATGCCCTGTAATAAGGCGGTAGTTGTAAAGAAGTAGGCGACATGGGCAATCTTTGAAGCGAAATCCAACCCAGGCGGGCCTTCAAATGTTATTGTTACGTCTACAATCGCGACAGTAGGTCCAGCGGCCAGGAAGTTGGAGAAAAAGATAGCGAAACAGACTAGAGTAGCAATATAGTACCTATACGGTGTGGCCCTGCACAATGTAAGAGCGTCTCCTACAAAAAACATGTTTAAAGGGTGATATCGCGTACTCACCAGTTGAGCGGGTCATTGGGATCATCTGAAGGAGTAGGAACCAAAATGATCTCGTTTGTCTGATGATGCCGTAGTCGAAGGCTACCCAAAGTACCCAGCTTCCCAGCATCAGACGCGTCCCGTTCTGTTGTCTTCTTCACCATTTTGCTGATTGAAAGCCCTATGTCAACAGCTGACGCATCTGCGGGGGGTTAAGGACGGACTGGAGAAATAGGCGACGGGATGCAATGACATTTAAAGATCACCGCGTCGACTGGCTAACAACAGGCAGGGATGGTCGTTGGACAATTTAATAGATGCATCGCAACCAGCAAAATACGAACGGTATACGGACAGGGATGGAATGGGCACCCGAGCGGCTGATTCATGAAAGTACCGGAAGAGCGCTAGTGCAGCGGCGTTAGAGACCGAAAGCGTTTCGCAGTGCGGGACCCCAAGGGTATTGACTCATTCTCGGGAGCATCTTCAAGCCATCTTGGGTTGCTGGCGGAGATTATGGTCTCTGCGTGTACCCGTTGTCGAAATATTCCTCGTCAAGAGTGGTCAAATAGGGTGGACATGACACATGGGGCTGCGTGGCGGCAGCATGGCTTTTTGCGTCTACCCGGTCTGTCCGGTGCAGCTATCTCCAATAATGCGTCCATCACGCGTCGACAGTGTGCAAAATACCATCGGCTACCTAGGTCCCCTATGCAGTATCCTTATGATCCTCCAATTCATATAACGTAATAGCCACCCGAACGAGCCAGCCACCCGCTCGAGCCACTACCAAAATCTACCGACCCCAATCTTTTATAACTCTACCACTACTATCCCTTAACCCGCTGATTCGGGTCCTACGTTATCGATAAGAATCTGGCCAATAGGAAGCTCTTGTTCGAGCCTCCGTGATGAGAACTGCAGTGATCTGAGGTTCTTCGAATATGTGATTTCCGCCTATATATCTATCTGTAGTCCTTAGTGTTGAGCCTAGCTAGATATTCGCTCTAACAGGGCCCTCTCGTATAGAGTGGAATTTCACACATAGAACAGCCCCAATAGGTTCTGACTGACCTTGTACGCCGCTTCTAACCTATACTGTCCTCTCTACGCTTTCTTGCAGTATTAACTAATAGGTCTACGAGAGGCTTCCGAGCGCCTATGTATAGTATAGCAGTTATACGCCTAGCCTTAATATAGGCTAAGCAGAAGGCCTGTTTTGACTACGGTTTCTTATATAGATACTCCTTAACCAGACGCTATGTTATGTCCATTATTCCTTTACGCTTTTATAAGGCTAGCCGCTGTCTAATACAAATAGTGGCGTGGAAGAGGGTATTGTGTAGTTATTAACGGAACTCGAGGTATATATAGTGATATATAGGCAGATCTTTAAGAAACTTATTACCTACGCTGCCTACTTAGTAGCATAGCGCACAACCTCTATACAATACTAGAGCGCTCGGATTCTACTTACTAATCTATCTAATAACACTATAAGGAAGAGGAGAGAGGATAGTCGTAGCTAGAAGCGCCACTTAAGGCCGCCTAGGACGAACTTTAGTTATACAATTTATAAGATTCTACTTTATACTTCCTTATAGTACGGAGGTCGCTACCTAAAGTTTTTGCACCTTCCTAATTAGGAAGTTAACTTACTAACTCTATTAGTATATTATTAAATATATATTTTTATATATAATTCTATAAGCATTATATAATTTCTAAATTAAAATTATTGTATAGTTAATAGTATTGAAGTAGTTATTATAACCTAAAATTTATTAAAATTTATTAGTGCTATAATTTACGTAGCTGGTATTACGGCTTATGTAGTAACGTGCCTTATATAAGGCAGTATTACTAGGGTATACGGTAGGGAGCAGGCAAGCCGAGCATAAGTCACATAGGGAGTCGATAGAAGAGGACGATATAGTAAATAATAGGTAATAGCCTCGTATAGACAATGAGGAGGGAAGGGCTGCAAGCCTAAGGAGCTTATAAGGAGGTGCCAAGCCTAGCCTTCGGCTAGGCCTTGGCTACCCCTTAGAGCTCCTAGGCAATGCAGCCGAGTAAGGGCCAAAATAACCCTTATACTTTACCCCTAAGCGAAACACCCCCCTAAGTAAGACACTGTTTATCCTTAACTAATACCCCCCTAATAAATAATTTAATAAAAAAAACTATTAATATAATTATTTAATATATAGAAATTAATTTTATAAATTAATTTTTTTAATTTATATCTATTTACTTGCTCGCAGAGATAGAGATATATTCTAAATAGTATATTATATTGGGGGGTGTAGGCCTAAGGAGAGGGTAATTATCTCAGCCTGCTGTATTGCATAGTAGGTTCCCTACTATCTTAAGCAGTGGTAGATAATTATACACTTATTGCCCCCCTCGGGCCTACCGCAAGCCTAAGAGGCTGCAAAATCTATTTATATAGTAGAGGGTAGGAAAGCAAAAAGCCGAAAGGCTAATTATAATAGATATTGATGTTGCTGTTTAGAGGGAAGGCATAACTTCGCTTTAAATAGACATTTTTATCTATTTACTTACTCGCAGAAATAGAGATATATTCTAAATAGTATATTATATTGGGGGGTATAGGCCTAAGGAGAGGGTAATTATCTCAGCCTGCTATATTGCATAGTAGGCTCCCTACTATCTTAAGCAGTGGTAGATAATTATACACTTATTGCCCTAAATAACGCGTACCGTTAGAAGCTAGCGGTACGAGGCCTACCCCACAACCAATATAGAAGTAGGAATATATCTCGTCTTTTTTTTTTTACGCCCGTAGGGTATTGTTAAAAGACTATTTAGGTAACCTAGAACCTAGGTAATATCAAAGGCTATTAACGACAAACCTAGTGGTATAAGGCCTGCGCCTAATAACCAATATAGGAGTAGGAATATATATCGTCTCTTTACGCCTATAGAGTATTATTAATAACCGTTCTAGTAGGTAATATCAAAGGCTATTAACAATAACGACGATAGGAGAAGGAAGCTAGAAAGCGTTAATTCAAAACCTGTTAAAAAACCCTATGGGAAAAATTATTAGGAAAGACTACTTATCAATAGCTACTGTGGAAAGACGTGACGCGAAACTTCGCGATCCTCTAGGGGTAAGACGTTTTATCGCGACGACAATACAACGCCGTACGGCATAGCATTATTAAGGCTATAAGATAAATAAATAACAAAATCTCTATTAAATAAGCCTTATTTTAAAGCGAAAAGCTAAAAGGCTAATTATAATAGATATTAATGTTGCTATTTGGAGGGAAGGCGTGACTTCGCTTTAAATAGACATTTTTATATATTTATTTTTTATTAATTTAGTTAACTTTTTATTAAAAATAGTAATAAATAAGCTAACGTAGGTAATAGGGTTATAACCGCTCCCTGGGTTATAACCGCGCTAGCGTACCACCTACTATTTTAAGTAAAGTTTTGTTGTTCTGCTAAAATTAAAGTAACACATATATTTAAAAGGCGGTGTGTCGTGCTAAGGCTTACCTAGACGTGATAGATATAACTTAGGTAAAGTTTTAATGTTTAAAACGGTTATAACCCAGGGGGCGGTCAAAACCCCATTACCTACGTTATTTACTATCGAAAAATTCACTTTTTTGTATTTTATTTTATTTTATATATATCTACATATCTATAATAAATCACTTATATATATAAAATTAATCCATAATGCTACTATTAATATAAAAATTTAATAAAAATTTAGTAGATTAGTAAATTATTAAAACAGACTTATATATTATTACCGTATTTATAATTATTTACTATAATTTTATATTATATAGTTATTATATAATAGTATAATAGTACAACAATATACACAAATAATATATATCAATGGATAAAAATTTAAGTAATTATATAATAGTATAGTAATATAATAAATATTAATAAAAAAGTATTTTTAAATAGTTATAATTTATAAAAATAATGAATATTATAAAAATTATATTACTATTATAAGTATAAAAATTAATTTTTTTTAAAGAAAACTTAAAGAAAAATTAGGAAAATAAGAAAAATTACATATTTTTACAACATTTTATATAATATTTTTTAAGTTTTTTAATTATATACTATTAAATATATATATAGGTAATATTATAAAAATATAATTAATACTGTTTATAAATAATTACTTATATATTACTTTGCTTAAAATTTTATATTAGAAGTTAGTAATTTTTATAAAATTAATTTTTGTTAGTTATTTTTACTTAATATATATATTATAAAAATATAAAAAGCGTTAAAAATAACTTATTAAAGTAATATAAAAATATTAATATAAAAAATTTTTGTTAAATTTTTTAAAAAATATATTTATATATATAATACTAATTATTTTTATATACTTTGCAATTATATATAAAATTAATAAACTATTATTGTCGGAATATATGGACAGAGGTTATATTGTCTCTAATTAGTCACCCTTATAGTGACTTATTAGCCCCCTACTTAGGCACTACAATCCTTATAATCTTTTGCTTTCTATATTAAACAAAAGAATAATAATTATTATACTATCTACAAACCATAGCTACGTGATATCCCCTTGTGTAACTAATACTAATTAGTGGTTAACTTTATTATTATACTATAGAATAGTAAGGTATTCTATCAAGAAGAGATAAGCCATTATACTAGTGCTACTCATGCTAGAGGAAGCTGTCTTTTAAGGTTAGAACTGGTCCTAAACCTTAAATAGAACTCTTCCACGAATCTAAGGATTTAAAGGCTAGAACTGGTCCTAAGCCTTTCTAAGATTACGGATTCTTGCGTCTATTATGTAGAATAATATACTTTACAAGTCTTTGTGATTTAAGGCCAAAACTAGTCCTAAGCCCTATAATCGCAATTACACGTTATAAACGCGTACTAAACGACGAACGCGTACTAAATAATAATTATACATTACGAACGTGTACTAAACGACAACCCCTACACTAAACGACAATCCCTACACTAATAACACTTCCCTTCCTCCGAAAATATGGCTACGGCCATTCTAAATAACTAGAGAGACTCCTTACTACTAGGGGTAGCTGCGTACACAAAACTTATCGATAAAGATTGGGACGAATTTACTATTAATATAATAACTTATACCACAAAATAAGTTAATGGCTTTCTCCTATACCGTATTCTATTTTACTAAAGTAGATACTACACCAATTTATAGATGTGGGAATATTTTAGGGAGGATTTTATAGGATGGACTGCCGACACCTAGGCATTTGGCAATATTTATATTATTTAGGATTTTTAAAACTTCCTATAGGAGAATAGAGTGTTTATACCTATAAATGGGGGTATTATTAAAGACAATATTTAGCAAGTCCTTAACGTAGAAGAAGAGCACGAATGGATTCTATAAGAGATTGAGCACTAAAAGAAGTTTAATTCTTAAGGGAATCTTAATAACGGATAGCTATAAGCAACACTATAGACAACCTTAGGCTATTAAACACCTTAAGTTCCTCAGGCTGCCGTATCTTAACCCGTGCCTTAAGCTCCGCAATAAGCTCCGCATTAAGCTCCGCAATAAGCTCTGAAGCAACCTCTACCGCAAGAACATCCGCAGCAACCTCTGCAGCAACCTCCGTAAGAGCCTCCGCAGCAATTTCTACAAGAACCTCTGTAGCAACCTCTGCAGTAACCTCCACAGCAATCTCCGCAAGAATCTCCGTAAGAACCTCCGCAGTAACTATAGCAGCCGCAGCAATCTCCGTAGCAACCTCCGTAATAACCTCCGCAAGAACCTCCGCAGTGACCGCAGCAGCTATATATATATACACCACCTAAACCAGCCGTAACTAGTACGGAGTAAGGACCTAGGTAAGGATCTAGATATAGTAAGGAGGTAGCTATAATTGTAAAGATCTATATAGATAATAAGTTGTTTATAGCTTGCTAGGGAGTTCCTACCTATAGAATTGCCGTCTTAAATCCTGGAGAAGGCTTATCTTAGTTAATTAATAAGTTGTAGCCCTTAATCGCTATATAGGAGAAGGAATACCCTAGTTAAAGAGTGTATACTACCTTCTTTATAAATTGCCGCTACTATAATTAAGATTAAAGCCAAAACTACGGACGCTATAATAAAGGGGTAGGTTAAATAAATGAACTTATTATAAAACCACCTAACGCTTATACCGTACTGCTACCTAAATCTAATAACTGTCGCGCTAATACGCCTATAAACCAACCCTATAATAAGACTCCGTGCCAATCTACCTATAGAACTAACCCTACGCTGGTACTGTACTACTATATACTATTAACAAACTAATAGCGCCGCTATACCTGCTATTACGATACTAATTGCGCTAATATACCTACGATCTACTGACCAAATAATTATACCTATACGCCTACGATTAACCGACCAACTAATAGATAAGCTCTATGCCTAACTACTATTACTACCACTGCTGGTACCGTACTACTACCCGAATAGACTTTTGCTGCTTCTACCTACAGCTAAACTAACACGTTGCTGCCTTTCTGCAGCGCTATAAGTATAAAGAAAGAACTGCTAGTGTTGGAATGTATGGATAGAGGTTATATTGTCTCTAATTAGTCACCCTTATGGTGACTCATCAGCCCCCTACTTAGGCACTATAATCCTTACGATCCTTTACTTTCTACATTAAACAAAAGAATAACAATTATTATACTATTTACGAACCGTAGCTATGTGATATCCCCTTATGTAACCAACAATTATAATATATTAAAAATATAAAAAATATAAAAAATATAAAAAAACATTAATATATAACCTTAAGTTTAAAAATATATAAAATGTAATATAAGATATACTGTTACGGCTCATATAAATACTTCTAAACCGAAGCTTGTAGGATGCTATATTACGAAGATACTAAGCTAAAGAGAAGGAAAAGGGGTCGCTAGGACCGATGTAAATAAATATATAGGGTAAGCCGCTAAGGCGCTAGCTTTGGGCAGGCTAATTATAGGTTGGCAAAAGATAGTAGAATTTGGCAGGTAACGTGCAATAGCGCCATTATATTACCCCCCTCTTTAAAAGAAAGCCTGCCCTTAGGCTAAGTTAGAAATAGGGTAGTACTAGGCTTATAAACATAGGATTATAAAATATAAGATAAGGAGATAAAGGGGATATAAGTACGTCTAGACTAAGTATAAAGGGCGATTGTGGGCTAAGTGGAAGCACTAGGCTAGAAAGAGTAGCCGCTAAAAGTCTTAGCACGGATCTAACTAATTAGATAACTTTAACTGGCGGTTAAAGTTCCTAGATATTTAAAATTTTACGGTACTAGTAGAAAACAGCAGAATTTAGTAGATAGCTATGTTAGGGCTTTAGGGCGTTTTTGTCCCTATATTCTTCTAGTAACTTATTGTCTTTATTATACTAGCATTCTATTTATTTGTCTAGGTACTTTAGGGGTCTAGGCGCATTAGGGTATTAATTATAAAAAATTTTAAGCTTCTAGGGGTAGCCTATAAAGTTCTATATAGGGTACTAGGTTAGGTTAGGATTATAGCCCTTCTATTAAATATAGTATTTTAGCGTTCCCCATACTATCTTATAGGCTAGTATCTTATTAGCCTCCTATTTATTATTACCGTTTACTTAAACTAGTAGGGGAGGCTTGTTCTTTTATCTAGGTAATAGGTTATTTATAGCTTTCCGTAACTTATCTAGTAAGAAAATAGGGTAAACCCTAATTAAATTTAGGAGCTTTATCTTATACGAGTTGCCTATCTTCTTAAGAACCTTATATAGTCCTACTATCTAGTAGTCTAGCTTACAGCTAGGTTATTTAGTTTTCTAATTCCTTATTATAACCCAGACTATATTACTAGGGGTAAAATCGGGCTCTTAACGGTGTTTATTCGCCTACTATTCTATTAACCTTTAAGCTTTTTTTAGGTTCTTATAGGCTACCATCTAGGCTTCCTCTAATTATTTAGTATACTATTAGGCCTTAATATAGAATAGCTTTTCTTATATAGTCTAGGGTTCTTTTAGCCTTTTTCAGTTAAAGCTTATATGGGGTAAATATCTCATTTCTAGCTAAATCAGGGCAAACCCTGTAGAGTTATAGGGTAGGGTTACTTACGCGTAGTCTATTAAGGGTAGTAGTTTAAACTAGTTATCCTAGAAATAGTTAATAAAGGGCCTAAGCCTTTAGTCTAGGTACTAATTTATAATCTCTATCTAACCGTCTATCTAGGGGTAATAAGCCATAGAAAGCTTTAGCTTAATACTTAGGATTTAAGTAAACTTATTCTAGAAGGCTGATATAAACTATAGCCTATAATTAGATATAATAGTATCTAGTAGTCCGTAGATTTAGTAGATATAATAGATATATAGCTAGGCTGCCTCTTTAGTATTAATACCCCTATAATAGGGAATTAAAAACGGGCGTTTACTAAAGCGGTTAACTATAACTATAACTATATTATATCCGTTACGGTCCCTAAGTAGTTTATAAAAGTCTATAAAAATATACTACTAAGGGCGCTCTAGTATTGGGAGTAGCTTAAGTAGTCCTAGGGTTTTATCCTGTGGGATTATAGCTCTCTAATAGTCTTTATAGTTCTATATATATTAATTAATATCCACAACTATTCTTAGCCAATAGTAGTAGTAGTTAATAATTTTACGGGTTTTATTCTTACTAGGGTATACTATAGAGACTTAGTAATAAGCTTCGCGGATTAGTTTAGTCTATAGATTGTTAATATTAGGGACTATAAGCTGCTCCTAATATAGGAGCAATTCTTCCTCTATCTTAAAATCGGGGTTTTCTTTTATGGTTTATTTGCGAAGGGCCCTTAAGGCATTAGCCGTGCGGTTTGTAATTAGGAGGCAGTTAATTAGCCCTATTAGCTTATCTAAGAACTCCTCTATTAGTGCTAGCTTGTTTTACTAAGAGTCTAGCTCCTTAAAAATTTGTAGGTTAAGCTGTTCTAAATAGAGGAGGGCGCGCGTCCGATATTAGGTCTTTAGTTTATCCTAAGGTTCTATATCTTATTTTCTTTAGGTTAGGGTATTAGCCTTAAAGTTTTACTTATTAGAATAATATATAATTATAAAGAAGAATTAGGAGAGTATTTTGGCCTACTAGGCTTATTATTTAATAAGCTGCTTTATAGTTATAAAGTACTCTAAGGCTTTATAATCTGTATATATCTTAATCCGGGAGCTCGTACCTTTAAGCTCTACACACTATTAGGAAAGTAATTAAATAATAGCTAGTATTTCTTTATTATATACTTTATAGTTATACTTAGCTAGGTCTATTATCTTTAAAAAGAAAGCTATAGGGTACTATTTACCGTCTAAATATAACTATAATAGGATTCCCGCTATAACCCTATTAGAGGCGTCCATTTCTAGTATTAATTTAAGGTTTAGGTTATAGTAATAAAGAATTAGGAAAGAAATAAGCCAATCCTTTATCTCTTTAAAGGCTTTTATATAGCTATTATTAAAAATAAAAGGCGTATCCTTCCTAGTTAGTTATATAAGAAGTTTTACTATAATTCCGTAGTTATAAATAAACTAATAGTAGAAGTTATAAAAGTGTAAGGGATATTATTGCGGACACCTTGGGTTGCCCTTAGGACAACCCCCGGACGCCCCTCAGATAGTCGCCGGTTACGTGCCAGAGGCACGTGCCCGTAGTATATAGTCTCCACGATCCCAGAGGCCTTACCTCCTTAAGGATTTATCTCTCTTACCAATCTATCCTATTCCAATTATATCCTTATAGCCCCCTATCTACAAAATCCCCTTATATTCAAATCCTTCCTACTCTTTTTTAAAAGGGTAGTTGGCTTTAAGGACTAGATTGTTTATTTATATCTTTTATTTATAACTACTATCCTCCCTTAAAATCTCGCGATAATCTAAACGGAAACTCCACGGATACCTTATAGAAAGCCGTCGCGTAAAGGCAGGAAGGTCCCTCTAATAGTAAGAGATTGCGATAATATAACCCTCTAGGTAAGACGGTTAAACAAGCCTTAATACCTAGATGCTCTAGGAGCTTAAAGACTCTCATATACCTACGGTCACTAGCAACGCTAAGGAAAATATAAACACCCTCTATAACAATTACAACGCTGCTAAAAAGCAACCGGAACCCCTCTAGCCCCACCTAGGCCAATCAGAAGATTAAGCACCAGAGGTAACTCTAAGATCTTCCCCTAAGCTAGAAATGCCAGAGAAATACACTAACGCGTCCAATTAGGGAACTAACCGGAACCCTCCCAGAAGACTATCAGCCTATAATTAGCATAGTAGCGGTATATAGACTGCTTACAAGCTAAGTGGGCCTACCCCTTTAAGTAATCTAAGCTAATTACTAACTTAAGACCTAAGCCTCGTTGGGAAGCCTACACTAGCTACTAGTACTAACACTACCTCTATAGTAGGAGCTTCCCTAGGCCAGAGTTTAGAAGGTTAAGAGCCCCATACCAATCTCCTTTAAGATAGATATTAGGAAGCTGTCGTAAGGCTCTCAAAAGCCATATAGGAAGAAGCCACTAATAAATATATTAGAACCCTCTAAGGGCAAATCTAAATCTAATAGGGTCTAATCTAAGCTAGGCAAATTCTTTCACAACCTAGTTAAGGCTAAGGGCTTTTTAGGAGCTACCTAGTACCTACCTAAGGAGGTATAGAAGACTTAAAGAGTTATCTATACTATAAATGGAAAAAAGATATAGACCGACTAGCTAAGGCCTTTAGCAGTCTAGAACTCCGCCATAGACCTAACGCCTAGTAGTTAGACGATTGGGTTTGTGAGGTAGACAACTTCTTTAAGATACTAATAATATGAGATAATACCAAAGAGCGTATACACTGGATTATTAGTAAGATTAAAGACTAATTGCTAAACCAGATCGCACTTAATTAGCTTAATAAAGAGTAAATTACTATATAGCCACAGCTATAAACCTTCCTAAAGAAATGGACTTAAGATCCGTATATTATATAATATAATAATATAAAGCTATTCTAGAATAGGACACAGCTAGACTGCTATAACTTCCGCCAGTTTATAAACTTTATAGAAACTTATACTTAGCAGATAGATCTAGAGCCCTTTAAAAATAAGGACGGTAGTATCCATAAGAAGGAGAAGATTGGGTTTATCTAGGCTAGAATTAAGCTAGTAATTTATGATAAAATAAAGCGCGTGGGAGCCCTATCGCGGATTACTATATATATGGATTTTAAACGAGTAGTTCTAAACGCTGAAGATATAATAAGGAACTAGACCTCTTCTAGTAGGAAGCTAGGGGGTCACTAAAAGCGCGGGCACTCTAGTAGTAACGTAGGGTAGACCCAACCTTTAAAGAAGCCGTTCTTAAAGAGAACTTTAAAAAGGTTAAAGTTAGGAACCTTAAATAACGGGAAAGACTCCTAGGGCTAACCTGATACCTGTCCGGCACCTTTATAGAAATACTCTAAGAAGTTAAAAGAAAACTCTGGAGGTAGACCCTATTAGAAAAATAAGTAGGGTAATAACCGCACTAATAATCTAAAAAAAGAAAAGCCCTAGTTGCGGACCTCTCCTAGCTACAACTAGGGTAAGATACAGAAGGAGAAACTCTCCGTATTGCTATTAAGCTAGAAATAATACTCCTTATAGGTAAGGTACGACAGTTCTAAGCACTATATAATAGCGGCGCCGAAATTAATCTTATACAATATAATTTGGTAAAAGAGTATAAACTTATCCTATTATAAAGGTAGCGGAAACCTATTATAGGCTTTTTAGATAAGTATTGGATTAAGCTATATAGTGCCTATAAGCTTATAGTATTAGTGGCCGATATACACAACCGCACTAAGGTGGTCAGCCCGCAACCCTTCTAGGTAGCTAACTTTATAAGTTATAACCTTATCCTTAGATACCCTTAGCTAGCGGAAGCAGATCCTAAGATACACTTTAAGACTAGAGCCTTTAAATAGTAGAACAATAAAGATTTAGAAGGGCGTATATTACTAATAAGCCTAAAGGACATCCTAGAGAATATAGCCCTAGGTAAAATAGTATACGCTTTATACCCAAAGGAGTATTAAATCTAACCCCTATTTAATAGCAAGATAGGTATAAAGCCTAGTATAGGTAATAACCCCTCTATAACGGAGACCCTATAGGGAACTGCCGGATAGGTTATAAAGACATTATAGGGAGGCGGCGATCTTAAGAATCTTATAAGATACTTTAACCGCCATAGGTTACTCTAGCTTAAGCAATATACGGAAAGTATACTACGGCACCTCAAATGCTGCGTTAAGGAGTTCCCTACCCTTTACTAGCTACCGCATAAAACGGTTTAACGTATAGTGGCAACTATATACAAGCAACCACCACAGCGTATAACGCTGCCCGCGAGCATCCTAAGGGAGCTTTAGAACCTACCTAATAATAACGCAGAGGACAAACGCGACCCTAATTTATTAAATATTCCAGTAGGCCTAAGGGACTTACTAAGGGTATTTTCGGGCAGGAGAGCTAAAGTCCTACTACAGAACTTGGAGTATAATTATATAATTAATTTAAAAGAAGGTAAATAACCGCCAAACCTTCCTATCTATAACCTCTTGTGTAAAGAGCCTAAGATCCTACGGGAGTACCTTAATGGCTTACTAGAAAAGGGGTAGATCTAGCCTAATAAGTTACCGTTAGGCGTACCGATCCTCTTTATCCTAAAACCAAATAGAACTATAAGGCTATATATAAACTATCGCGGTCTTAATAAGATTATAATTAAGAACCGCTACCCACTACCACTAGTTAATGAAATGCTAGATTAACTATTTAGGGCGAAGATCTTTATAAAGCTGGATTTATAAGACGCCTACTATAGGCTCCGTATTAAAGAAGGGGATAAATAAAAGACCGCTTTTAAGACCTAATACGGCCACTTTAAGTATCTAGTGATGCCTTTTAGGCTAGCTAATGCGCCTATAATATTCTAATTATATATTTATAGAGCCTTAGGGGGACTAGTTAACCGTATATACGTTATCTATTTAGATAACATCTTAATCTACTTAGAAGATGAGGA
>Ga0307515_10001554_pt1 | contig 51235 bp, 53 predicted proteins | sample 17_EM_MG_FD_194513 | JGI IMG/M metagenome (GOLD analysis project Ga0307515, IMG submission 194513) | Populus trichocarpa ectomycorrhiza microbial communities from riparian zone in the Pacific Northwest, United States - 17_EM | ecosystem: Host-associated > Plants > Roots > Unclassified | place...
GCTGTTATAGCAACGCTAAGGGGCGAAAATGAGATGCTCGGCGTAGGCTGGCTGCCGCATCGACCATCTCATGCTTTTGATGATGTCTCGACTCCAGTATTTGATAGGGCGTTGGTGATTGTCATTCCATCTCATATCCTCGAGAGTATGTAGTTCCCACTCCCCGAGAGCCTGACCATCTGGCATGCTAGCCACGACCTTCTGGACACCATCCCCGTTTTTGAAGCTTGGGAAACGCAGAGCGGTGTTTTCTTCCTTCAGCACGTTGTCATAGTACATCTTCATACCCTTCTTCTTGATCCCACCCTGGATATATTTGTACTCTTCACGCGTCGCAAACGGGTAGTAGCGATTGATCTGTAGGTTGGTCTCAAGGCAACCCTGAGCGTCGCGTTCCCATGGCTCAGCAATGTAATCAATCAGCGGAGCGCCGGCGCCAGGGTATATTTCCGTCCACACCAGAGGTGACAGTGGTTAAGCCTCCGAGTCTGCGATGTTTTCAATGTGTTCGAGCTAGGGAAATGCGTCCAAGTCTTCAACTGAATCTTTGTTACCGTTGAATTCACGACGCTGAGCGGGTTCAACGCTTCGGGGCGCGCTGCAAATAGTCAGATTCCTCTGGCATGCAACTTGAAGGTGTTCAGGATGGTGTAATTTGATATGTTTAAGTCGCCAGCTGTCTGAGGTGAACTTCTTTCGGCATGAGAATTCGGGGCAACGGAATGGGGTCTTCTCTGGCATTGTCAACGACACGCGAGGAGTGGAGTATACACTGTAGAAAGGGACGAAAGTTGGTGCTGGGCCTAAGCAGCCTTGTGTGTAAGCTCACGATACTTTCAGCTAACTCATTGAGCCTCAACACCATCACAAGGAGGTTCCTTACACGCCAGGAGTTGCAAAAACGCTGCATGAGCGATGTCCCATAATACTATGAATAAACTAATACCAATAAAAATAAAACCAGTACAAAACCCATAAATAAAATAAACCTTGAGCAATCCAAAGACCTCGCGACGTGTGTAATACTAAATGCCTCAGATAAATAGATTAGAACAAAGGAAATGAACAAGAAAGACAAGAACCGGACCCTAACCTGAACGCAACAACCATCGCCTCCTCTGCAACGCGAGGACTGGTTCACTCCTCGCCTACCGAGCCATCCGGGCGCGCCTCAGGGAGAGGGACATTGGGGAGAGGGACATCGGGGAGACTGTCACCACCTGCCGATTCAATCTGCAGCTGCTGATCCACATCCACATCCACATCCACATCCGAGGTGTTTCCGGCTACCTCAGCTTCTCGCAGAGTTGGCACCGCCGGGCGAGGTTTTTGCGGCGTCACAAGCCCCAAATGCTCCAGCCCACGGAGGGGATGAGTCTCCGGAATGCGTGGTCGTGGGCGAGGCTCCGGAGGTTGTGGCCGTGGGGTATACTCGCGCATCTCCTGGCCTTGCTCAGGTAGCACGATCGGCCGATCGTCTACCATGGTATCAACATTGTCAGCCGATGTATTTACCATCTCTCCCTTGCCAAGCGTCCGAGGTTCTTTGCCATCATCCTCATCCTGGTCCTCCTCCTCATCCTCATCCTCCTCCACCACCACCTCCTCATCTTCCTTCTCTTCATCTTTCTCCTCATCATCGTCACCGTCCCTTTCCATATCCACATCGCCGTCTAAATCAACGCTGTCCAGTGCGTCCACATCATCCTCCATGCGCATATCCACATCAGGGTCAGGTTCTGAATCATATTCGCCGTCCGACTGGGTAGAGTCGGTATCATCTTCTGAGGAAATTGACATGGTGGGCGATGCTTCCGGCTCTAAATATACAGGCTCTAGTTAGGCTTCTGTGTCCGAGTCTGCCTCATACATTTCCTTCTGCAACTGCACAGCAACGGCACGAGAGATATTATCTCCTCCTGGGGTTTGTACAACAATACCTTTCCCTTTACCATTTCCCTTCCGCATCCCCTTCCCTTCCTCGGTTGCCTTCCCCTTCCCTTTCCCCTTCCCATCCTTTGAACCCTTCCCTTTCCCGGTCCCTTTCTCACCGCCCTGCGTGTCCTCCTCACCCTCGCTGTCGTCATTGTCATTGCCATCGCTAGGACGGCTCCTTCCACCGCTCAGCGCTCCGGGATCCGCCCAGTTGTCATCATCATCATCCTCGTCGATTATCTCATCCCAATTAAGTGGTCTAACCTCCAGGAAGTCGCCTGGCTTGTGCTGCCGGCAGCTTCGTGGCTCAATCTTTGCCCTGAGATCATCGCTACTGTACCAAGAGAAACACTCGCCGGTGCGTTTCACCTTCCCCGAGCTGGTTGTCTGCGGATTGGAGCGATCGACTTGATCCCCGAAGGCAGGGGGGTTGTCCCACCTCCACTTGTTCATTTGATGGCGGGTTTTGTCAAACATTTGACCCATATATGAGTGGAAGGCTGCCCACCACTCCCGAAAAGGTGAACTTCTGCTCCTGCGGTGCGGCGACACCAGCTGGAATTGTGAAAAGTTGCGAGTCGTGACTGGATCAAGAATGATTATATCATAAAAGAGGTCCCAGGCCCACTCATCCTTGACGCCGCAAACATTGTTTATCCGCATGAGTCCACGGATGTGTCCCGAGATGAATCCCTTTATACGGTCCCGATCCAACGACAGGCGTCGATTTGTAACCGATGTCGGCATTTTTGCGCTGGCAGTTTCCTTCCCCATTCCTTTGCGGCTGCCCTTCGGTGCCATCGCTGTGAGTTGAAAATGAATCTACATCCGAGGCATTAGCATGTAGCGGAAGCAAGCCCAGAGGGAACGTACAAAGTTGTGTAGGTTATCGGGTGTGTTTTGGAACGAGAGGCTTTGTTTTGTGCAAGTCACGTGTGTCGAGAGAGTTGAGGATGCAGGCGGTGTGTTAAATACGGGAGGAAAAGAGAATGGAGGTGAAGGTGGGAAGAAGGGATATATATACTCGAGTTCCTGCGATTTGATTCATATCCTGCATTTCGTTGGTTAATGAACACAAAACGGCCCAGCCTTCATCTTGCGCAACCACCAGGCACTTCATGACTGAGGAGCCTCGAGACAAGATTTAGTACTCACGGTGAAGACAGTTTGCGATGCCGGGCGTTGCAAAGGCATCTCATACCACGTTTACCGCTCAGACCTCGTGCATCTCGGAGTAAACTGAGTAGTTCTCAAGTTGTGCCAACTGTGCAACCATCCAACACAGCTACCAACGCCTAGCGGTGGACAAAGCACACGCAACTGATGTCATAGGATAGAGAATACGTCATTGTTCCCATTGCGATGCTTGTAGCTCTGCCAAAGGGGGATTTCCACCGGGAAGCTGAAGATATACACAATCGATGGTTCGAAGTATTGTGCCAAGAACGAGTGCAATACAATGATCATTGCGCCAAGAAGGCTTAAACACCCTTCAAGCGGTGACAATAGACCTTCAGACGTTGCTGTAACAGTGAATAGCAATGCTGAGTTTAATCTGAGATTAATCTGATGGCAGTTAACCCCATAATTGAATGCTTTTGAAGGGATCTCGTCACCGAGTATTGTCAGGGTTTCGAGTCAAGTGTGGTCGACACTGCGCCTCCCTGTCTTGTTGAAACCCTTCCTGGTCGCTCAAAAAGGAGTCTACCTCGCCTGCTGTTGCATATGCATGCACAGGCAATTATTCCTACATTCTTAATGTGGAACATCAATATCGGACTATGCCTTCCCAAAGCCCTCACCTTGACACGACTCCGGTCGTACTAAATGTTCGAAGTCTTGCTAATCGTCAGAATCAACAAAAGCGTGGGCTTTCGGGGAATTCTCAACTTCCGCCTGCTACGAGATGCGTATCCGTACCGGCTGGCGAGAGGGATTCCACTCAAGGAGGGAGTTCGGTAGCCTCTACAATCCAAGGTCAGAACTCCGTCCCCTCATCTTCGCTGAACAATTCTCGCGTTGCAGATATCTCTCAACGAGTGACTTCCACCCAGTCTGCTAGGCAGCGATGGTCAATAAATACTCCAACCGCCACGCCGGTTACAAGCAGTCATAGCACACCAGCACCCGGAGAAACCACAACGCGTCCCTTTGTATCCAGCCCCGCGTTCGGCATTGCTATCACTCCCACTCCTCTCCGCGGTCTTGAAAACTTGCCTACCCTCATCCCTAATCCAGAAGCCCACGCGATCATTACAAATCCACTCCGAACGCGAGCTACCGAAAAGAATCAGAGACAGAGGCAGTGGCAATTGCAACCGCAGGCGGTGTCTACACCTTGATCAATGGTCTCCGGCAGCCGCAGCATCCATCGATTTGGTCACTCAGACATGACGTGTCTTGTGTTTGCAACGGGCAGAGTCTTGGAGCTGTACATGTGGAACAGACGGCCGTTTATGAGTGGAACCGACTTGGAGACGGTAAGTTATGCAACGCGACCCGTTTCAAAAGCATTAGCTGAAGCCCCACACTGGCAGATAATAGAGACGTACTGGAACACTGCTATGCAGCAAAACAACATTTGGTCCATAGCATTTGAGGCGCACACAAAGGAGATCTTGAAAGAGGTATGCTGAAGCAACGGCCCACATTGGATATTACACGCTCACCGGTACCAGGTTCGCTCACAAGTCGATAAGGTTAAATCCCATTTCATTCAATCAGCAAGGGACAACATTGCAGAGCTTTATGATCTCAACTGCTTTGAATCAGCCGCCGAGCATTTGGAATTCATTGATTCGCTTCTGGCAGACAATAAGTGTCTTTTTCCTGTAGCAGAGCATGTGGAAGGTGGTGTTCGCGGCCCAAATCCAAAGCAGAGAGAGTCGAAAGCTGCTAACGAATGGCCAGCGTCCACTTCACTTCCTATCGGAAGCAATGCCGTGGTTTATCTACATCAAATTTTATCATCGAGCGAATAACCGCGGTAAGTATGCTGATGGATTTTATAATTCCATGATCAACGACAAGGACGGTCATATACCCTCGCCACTGATCATGTTTACCTGCACTGCGTTGCGCCATGCTCTCCTGGAGTGGCAAAAGAACAAAGGTGTTCATCCGAAAGCTTCCAAGTTGAAGCTGAAAGCGGACAGACCTGATCGCTCGAACTACTTCAATCATAAGAATGACGGTGGTAAAATCGCATCCTGCTGCAACGGGTCCCAAGTTGTTAACCTCGCCTGGCGTTGCAGACACGTATATATTCTTGATGAATACCTGGAACACACTACCGGAGAGCTACCAACAGAGGGTGTATCACAACACTCTTGCTACAGTCAAGCGTCAGATCCAGCAGGCGGAGTACCCAACGCCTGCCATGGTCATCAGCACGGAAGCAGCGAGTGTTGACAATGCTATTCTTCTTGACTATTTGACCTCCGAAGTGGCGCTTGAGGAGCCTGAGATCGGAAGCACTGACCCAAACATCCCGATAGACAACATTTGCACGCATGACGAACTTCATTTCGGGATGCCAGGGGGCAGCGGGGATTACGAAGATGAAGGTGACGAAAGCGACGAGCACGATGCCATCCGCACCGCCAGCCGGCGACGACGGCCCGCGACTGAACTCGAGAGGTTTGACTTGGGAACCAGTGATGTCAACGGGTATGAGGGCGAGGATGGCGACGATGCGGATGCGGATGTGGCTGAGGAGGGAGAAGCATCGCTAGCCGATGATGGATCAACGCAGAATGTGGAGGACTGAGGGCATAGTAGGTGATGTTGACGGGTATGAGTGCGACGATGCGGATGCGGATGCGGAGGAATAAGCATCGCAAGCTGATGATCGATCAACGCAGAATGTGGAGGACTGAGGGCATAGTACTAGAGAGTTTCAAGATTGGACAGTATATTTCAGACATAAAATATGATAATGGCGAAGCAAATGCAACGGCAAGCGATGTATCCGAAGCGAAAACTGTATTGCAATAAGAGACAAAATCTCAAAGCTAAACATAAATGAGAGTGCGGCATGTGGCTATCGGCCAAAGATAGGCATTAACATCGCCAGGCATTGTGTAAACGGCTACTGCATAACTGCAACCCCTGCGAAGAGTGTAACATACGTGTCGTTCTGATGGTGCGTATACGTCACCACATTCCGGACGCAAACTAAAGGAAGCCTGACGCTGGAGCGGCGAGAGTAATATACAATGTGACCCGTCACAAGAATAGGAGCAATGGTCCAATAGCTGCCCCGAGGGAGGTATGCAACGTGACCCGTCGCTTGGGCGACGGGTCGCGTTTGATTCTCTGTCAGAGGGTACAAGGTTCCGTCAGAGCCGTCAGAGCCGTCCGGAACACCCGGGTGTTTCAGACGGAAACTGGAGTTGCTGCTGATGGGACAGGATGATGATAACGAAAAGAAGTGGGAAGTCCTGAGAACTATATAGTTAGCTTCATGTCAGAATGGAATAAGTAGCAGCCAGAATTTCCATATACTCAAGATGAATCCTGCTGCATATGGCTACAAGTTGCAGGGGTTTCCCACCACCCCGTGATGTGCAATACATAGGTCCATTGTTGTGTGTTTGTTTAGAGGGAAAAATTGAGGTGTACGACAGCCAAAATCACATGAATGTGAGATATGAATATTACACTGTACATGGAAAATAACTTCCGCTGATGTTTGTCTCAAAAATTCCCTGGGATATTACATGACACTGAGGCAAGCAATCAAGTCATGTTGTATGGTTGGCTTAACTATTCCCGTGTTATTGACCGTCAATATGCAGTTTTTGCGGTGTTCAAGATGCATAAACGTACCAACCTTGACATAAAAGATGTAGCTTGCCTCCATATTGTCCATAGCTTACATCCAACATCTTGCCAAACAACAGAGTCAACGCAAACTCCAATGGTCAATGATCCAAAAAATAGCTTTTCTCCACATTGGGGGAACACACAGGGGAAGTCAAGACAGTGGTCCACCTAACGACGTCATCAAGCGAATGAAGGCATGAGTGGGTTGGAACTTGAGAGAGTCTGAGACCTTGGGGCATTGCACAGCTTGCAATCCAAAAAGAAGCTTGCAGCCGAGAAATGACCAGAAACACACCTCATTAGCAATGAAGAGAAGGAAAAATGGATCGAGGATTATGTTGAAAGAGAGACTGCTGCGGCAAGAAATCTAGTCGAAGACACAGAGGCTGCAGTTTAGCAAGAGCAAGAAGCAATGAGGAAAGCTGAAAATGTGGGATTGACAAACATGGAGCCCGAAAAGATATGTCAGGAGATGATGGTTGTCATTGGAGACAGTCTGAGTGACCTTGCCAGTTCCGACGATGGGGAGGATGGGGAAGATGAGGATGATGAAGTGACAGAGCAGGGCCAGGTGAGTGAAGATGACGAACCCGCCTGGGTGATGGGCACAATCACTAAACCGGTGCAGCAGTGCATGGGGAGGTTTCGTCAGAAGCCGATGAAGATTGACATATTGACACACCCGGGATGGGACTACGCAGCCGATTACTCCCGTGGAAGAGATCAGAAGTATAACACATCAGCATTGCGGGTTCCGGCAGTCGTTAAACCGCAAACAGATGATGATTTCGCGGCTCCTGTACCTACAATCATTGGAGAGCTTATGGAGCATCTTGACATTGTCCCAGGAATATCGCAAATGCCACAAGGGACATCTCAACTAGGAAGTAGTCATATTATGCCAGGTTCTCAGAAGCAGCAGTCGAATATGAGCATATCCGGTCTTGTGCCAGCTGCGAAGCCCCAGTCATGACTCTTTCAGAATGCGAACCCTGTTGAACTCACAAGCTATTGCCCCTGCGTTCAACCTCCCCAGCTTATCACCATCTAGAAATCAGACGAAGACGAAGACATAGTGACGTCTCCTGTGGCTACGGAGCCATAGAGTGGCAAATTGGTATTGTCGACGTCATAGCTCAGGGAGAAAAAATATGTGTACCAATTTTGCTACTTGTTAGCTTTTGCTTGATTTCAGTGAACAAATTGTGAGACATGATGATTTGTCTGTGCATGTGCAAGGGTCAAAAGCACCATCCGGAGTTCTGGAATCTAAATCATGCTGTAGGATGGCCAAAACATTCGATTTCTGTTTGCAAGTTATTGTGAAGTGAGAAATCAACCGCGGATTTGGTGACACAATGAACAATCAAAATTTAAGTGAGTGATGTCATATGAGTCATAGGAGGAGCAGTCCGTGGCCAATACGAATCTGTGTGAATGACGACTGTTATACTGCATTCATCCATGCATCCAACTGCATAAATCTCCGCACAGACCTGGTGCACACAATTGAGATCATTCAAATTGCTTATGGTACATCGTGGACATCGAGGAGAAGGAGCTGGATGAGGAAAGGTGAGGAAGTCGAGCTATATTTACCAGAACCTAGTGCAAGGATCTACATGCCGCAAATTGCCGGCCTAAAGCACAGGAATGCCCTGAGGCCACAACGTTTCTCGCTCAGATAACGTGGATTGAGGTTGATCAGCAATTGAAAAGTAGCAAAGCTCCTGCATGCAAGTGACAATACTCAGAAATGCAACTTTGGATGTCAATAATGAGTATACGGTTCGTTGCATACAATTCGTGAGTGTACAAAGGCTGGTTGAAAGTGATCAATGTGAGCGTCAACAGAGCATCAATGATTTTTAGTCTTACACACTCGGCAACCAATGGGCTGCATTGTCACATTCAATATTTATTGTTCGGCGTTTTAGCAAAAACCACTAACGACACGCTCGTTGCCCCATCCTATAAATCAGGGTCAACAGAGCGTCTATAATTTTTGGCCTTGCACCTATGAAAATCCAAAGGGCAGCGCGGCGACATGAACACATAATCGAAAAATCGGCCGCCCGTCACGGCAGAAATGGTCAGGGCAAGATTGTTACTATGTCCTAACACTGAGCGTCAACGGAGCGTCAACAACATTTGGCCTTGCATATCAGAAAATCCAAGGGCAGTGCGGTGATATCAACCCATAATTGTACTATCAGCCACTTTTCTAGGCAAAAATGGTTGAAACAACATTGCTGCTTTGACCTAAATATGAGCGTCAATGATTTCAGGCCTGGCATCTTGCATAATCAAGGGGCTGTGCAACGACGTGAATCCATAATTGAGCTATCGGCCACCTGTCTTGGCAAAAATGCTATCAAAAACATCGAAACTATGCATTAAAAATGAGCGTGAACTGAGCATCAACAATTTTAGGCCTTGCATTCTCGAAAGTCAATTGGCTGTGTGACCACATTATTCCATAATCGAACTATTGGTCGCCTTTCTTGGTAACAATGCTTCCAATACTATTGTAGCTATGTCCTGAAATGTAAGTCAACGGAGCGTCAACGGAGCACCAACAATTTCCATCTTGCATCCGGGATAATCTAAGTGCAATGGAACGCAGCTAACCCACTATCAACCTATCGGCAGCCTTGATTGGCAACCATACTTCTGAAGATATCCCATCCGCCTCCTACAATTGAGTGCCCACCAAGCGTCAACAATATTTGTTGAGGCTCACTAAGCGACACAGCAATGAAGTGCATCGCGCTGTTCTCAAATTGAGCTTTACGCGGTCAGTCTTTTCAATATGTACTTGTATACTACTTCACAAATATGCTTCCAATCTCTCACAGATCTGATTTTTTTGCGTCTACCCCAAGAGCCAATATTCAAGGACCCACATTCTGTGGTAGTACAAAGTAACTTTCGGCAATCGCTTGATTCGGATTGCCAAGCATTCTTCTTACTACCGCCATGTCAGGTTCAAAATCTTTATATACCTCAATGCTGGAAGTGATGATCTCTTTCAAAAATGAACGTGTCTTTATTCATTATTTGAGTGACCTTACTTTACGAATCATATTTGAGGTTTGGTGGGCTTCAACGAATGTAGGCTCGAAACGTCCTAGTCCTTGGAATAACAATAGCCATATGTCTCCCATGCGATTTTGTTTGCACTGCGGAATTGAGGAGACCGGCAGCCCTGACATAATATGTATCATTTGTTGTCAAGTTCTTCGCCATCCATTAGAACATGGGACCAGCTCAATGGGGAAACACTTGCTGCCAAAGGCTCACATCGCAAAGTGGAACAAATTGACAGAATCGGAAGTTACCGAATTGACAAGTTCAACGATCGATCAAACCGCTTTGACCGTGCTGATGTGGCAAGATAATCGAGAAAGTACAATAGTAAGTTTGCAGTGGAAATTCATATTTGACATCCAGGTTGATCCATATTGACCGAAATGATAGACACAACACTCTAAACTGTCAGCTATGGACTTTGAAACTTCCAAAGTTCACCAAGACACGTGGAATTACTACCGCAGGTTAGGATTTGTTTCGGCTCATGTACCATGTAACATTATATCAAATTTCCAGCTACGATGGTCAGATAACGAATTAGCAAGTGAACTAGGGCTGCTTTCCGCAAACACCCTTGGCAACATTTGCCGGAGGGAATATGCACTGACTCTGGATGCAATTAAGAAGCAATTGTCGTCACTCAATGAAGTTACTTTAGCTTTGCACTGATGGACATCTACGAACAAACTTGCCATAACGTCGGTCATTGCTTTGTATATGGATCGAAATTGGGCATTCCGTGATTTACAACTTGCTTTGCATGACGTTGATCATCTATTCTTTTCTGCTTTCCAAATTTGATTACGCTTGATATGTCAAGTGCCAAAGCACTGGAGCAAAGGTAGCTGTACATTTGGAGGACATGCTTGATCGTTTTGAACTTACCGACGGCTGTTTTCTTAGAATTACGACAGATATTGCTTCAACAATTTTCTGGATGACACGCGAACTGCAATCAACATCTGAGGTCTCCGGGATCAAGTGGCCTGCATTGAGAAACCACATACCATGCATGGCCCACATCATCCAGCTGGCATTAGGTGCATTCATGAGCAGTCTGGGTGTAAAGGGCCATAGCAAGTCGTGGGAAGCCCAGGAGCACAATCAGCAATTTGGAGAGAATGAAAGCATAGAGATTGGAAAGAGTCAAAGACTTCGAATAGAGGGCGATGCTAGAATCAATAAGGTGTCGGCCATGAGACGCAGTATAGCAAAGATAATTGAGAAAGTATGTATTTCAAGATATTTTGAAAGTCCTGAAACTGACCTTCATATAGCAGAGAATGCTTGCTGAATTGATTATGCTGACACCGGTTCATAGAAAGGAGTTCATTTGCTGTCAACAAGCTAAAGTCCGCATTGTGGTACGACCTATCTTCGATGGGAAGACATGTTGAAACTCGACACTGGGGATGCTTGAGCGAGACTACCAATTTCAAGAATTCACCTGTGAGTGGCTCCGAAATCCAAAATACAGCGCTTACCGGCTACCCTTCACAACACAGGATGAATGGACCATTGTCAAGTATGTCAAGGAAGTATTGAGGCCATTCCGATATAGCACCATGTGGATGTCGAAGAGGCAGCCAGTCACATTGCATTATATTGTCAGAGTCTACAATGACATGTTCGATCACATGGATGGCATTATGTGATCTTTGGCTAAGAATAAGACTGAATGGAAGGCGGACTTGTTCTTTGCCGTGAAGTTAGTTCGACAGAAGCTGTCCAACTATTATGCTGAAGTGACTCCAAAGACGGGTATGCTTCTCATATCTACACAGATGCTCGGTTCTGTTCGGAAGCTGCGATCGTTTCGGAAGAGGGACAAGCAAATGGATATTAATCCTGAGGATGAGACATCCTATACTACCCAATACAAGGACGCCTTTCTGATGTATGTGGAGAATGGATATCGTGCCAAACATCGATGTACGCCAGTCAATAAACCGGAAAACGTACCGAGCAGCAATCTCGTCCCCCCCGCAATGACTTCAAGATCTGGTCAATCATCCTTCGATCTATGCGATTCATCCAGCAATGATGAGGCATACTTAATGCATAACACTGCCGCAGAAACATCACCCGGACGAAGTGATTGCGCAGCACGCCTATTGCCCACTGCCAGGCTGCATTTGAAATCACCACTTGTAGCACCAAAGAACCAGGGGCAAATTAATCCAAATCTCAATGAGTACCACACCAACCCAATACAGATTAGCAGCACATTGTGGCTACCGGACAGAACCGACTGGTGGTGCCAGCACAACGGAACGCACTCAAAGTACGCTGTTCTCTCCATTGCGGCACGCAACATACTCTGCATTATACCACACGGTGTCTGAGTGGAGTCCAATTTTTGCCTTGGGCAAGATGTTATCGGCTGGAGGCAGTCAAAAACCACAGGTTAGACCTTTCGCGAAAATGGCATTGTAAGGCAGTTCGCTCCAGCCAATAACGGGATTTAAGTAGGCAATGGTCCAGCATTGAATACGACAAACACAGAATATGACTTGGAAATGAAGAAAGAGGTGGAGGAATGGACACTGCCCAGAATGGCCAAGGTGCACGACATTTTGGAGATGTGGCAGGGCAGCCAAAACCTCAGTGTTACACAGAAGGAATCTCGCGCTCAAAACACACAGACGACAGCCGTAGGATAAATTTTGGACACGGAAGAGATCATCAAAGCATTCTGGTCACTCTTTCAACATGATGGTGCAGCTGCATTTAAACTGTCTGAAAGATCACCATTGCCACCAGCTTTGTCTGCAAAGGACCTCCCTGGAGGGAGAACTCAAATGATAAATGTCCGCCAAATCTGAAGCCTGAACCGTGATCCAGTCGAAAATGATGAGTATAGCTCACCTGCAAGCATTTCGGACACTGAAGATTTGCTAAACTGCAATGGGGACTTGGAAAATCCAAATGACACAGAAGACGATTGCGCAGCAGCTGTCGAATCTGATATTGACCAAGTGAATCATATGGTATCCAGCATGCGGAATGCCCAGAGCAGCGAGATGTGAGTGCTGCACCAAATGTTCCCAGATTGATTCGGCCAACACAAAAGTCAAAGAGACAGGCTCAGAAGCTGTCTATGACGGTTGATGCAATAGAAATGAGGAGGGATAAGAGAGTGAAGAAAAGGTAGGACAGAGTGCGTTAATGATTCACCAGTTTCTTTATGTGGCTTGACCGAGAGTTTCAGTTAGAGATATATTATCGGCGAATAGTGAGCAGTAGCTTGTGAATATCAGTCGATCAATAGATGTACTGCAGGTGCAATGAATCATTTGGCAAGATATATAAATTTTAGTCATGTGAGAGCGAACAGTGCAAGGATGTTACTGCGCTCGGCTTTGCCAAAGGGCAGAGTCTCAATCTGACAGAAAGACAACCAATAAGTTCAAATCATGATGAAACCAATTATCGATGGCAGCAGATGGTGATTGGACAATACATGAAATTGAACGTCAACAGAGCGTCAACAATTTGTGGTCTTGTAAGTACAGTAATTGAACAGTGATCCGGTCGCTGTTATGCATAACCGATGTATTGGCAGCTTTTATAGGCAAAAGAGACAGCGACACAGTCACCGGCCCATTCTGAGATTGGGCTTCAACAGAGCTTCAACAATTTGTGGTTTTGTAAGTACGGTCATTGAACAGTGATCTGGTCGCTCTTATGCATAACTGACGTATTGGCAGCAATTACAGGCAGAAGAGACATCAACACGGTCACTGCCCCATTCTAAGAATGAGCGTCAACAGAGCGTCAACGATTTGGGGTCTTGTAAGAACGGTCATTGAACAGTGATCTGGTCGCTGTTATGCATAACCAATGTATTGGCTGCTATTATACGCGAAATAGACAGCAACACTGTCACTGCCCTATTGTGAGAATGAGGGTCAACAGAGCTTCAACGATCCGTGGTCTTGAATGTCCGGTCATTGAACAGTGATCTGGTCCCTGTTATGCATCACCGACGTATTCGCAGCTTTTGTAGGCAAATGAGCCAGCAATACTGTCACCGCCCCATTCTGACAATGAGTGTCAACGAACAATCAAAAATTGTAGACTTTACGTCTTGGGTAATTTATGTTCCGATTGGTTGCATACATCCATTTATGAGATATTGGCACCCCTTGAGGGCAAAAACAACTGCGACATGCTCCCTGCCGCATGCTGAACATGAGCGTCAATGAAGCATCAACAGTTTTAGGTCTTGCATATTTCATAATCAAGGCATCGCGCAGATCTTGTTGCACATAACAGAATTATTGACCACCTTGATAGGAAAGAATTCAATATATCAAAGATAAAACACGGATTTCAAATTGATTGATATTGCAAACTGCAAAACATCCAAAAATGTATTATTGGTTGTTGAAAACGCGATTTTGATAAGATACTATTAACAAACTACAAAAACAATAGCCTTACATGAATCCATACATGGACCCGCTGGACAACCTGCGGACAACCTACCCAATTCGGACCGGTTAGGAGTTTATCATCAAATCATACCCAAGTTGACGATTCGGGTTTATTCATAACCCGGACTACCAATGTCACAACTGTTCGGTGTAGACCCGGACCCAGACCCCATGTGACGGTCCGGAACCATTGCTAACACTAGAGTCAACTGAAGAACCTGATTTGTTAAAACAGCAGCATATACCATAGTGGAAACACAGCACAGAGGAAAGACAAGGAAAATGAATTAGATGCAATAGCAGACCACAAAAACATATAATAAAAATGGAAGAATGGAGAAAAACAGAAAGAAGGGAAAACAGAATGGTCGGTATGGACACAGGATTCAGGAATGTTTAAATCATTTACTGACAAATACAATGCCACACATCTGTTCCCAGTATACCAAGTATTCAATTGACAATAAGGGGGTTTGCAGCACATTAGAGAAGATCAATTACATGGAACACAATGAAATGACAAGTAAAGACTGAAATGTACAAAGTTGAACTTCTCCTGGCCATACAATTGAGTGGATTTAAAAGATGGAACTGGAATTCCAGTTGGCTGCGTTGCAAACACCTTATACCAAAATGCTTTAATACTTGACTCTAACTCTATACGAATATCAGTATAAGATTCAAGAGAGCAATAGAAGAAATTGACAAACAATTCACTATTGAGAGGAGCAATTATGTTCAACAATTATCAAACAGCCTGGTACATGTTGGAAACAGGAACAGCAAGACATACAGTGGTTGCAATGAGATATAGAAACTGTATACTAAGGAAACTGGAAGCTACATAGTGACTGGAAGAAGAGAAAGTTAACAAAAGATACTGTTTAAGGTATATAAGAAGCATACACATTCAAAATTGCAAAGAAATAACACATACAATACAGTACTATTGAACTTCTTTTATATCCTGAAGGTTGGTTCAAATCTCACCAGTCCAATGACAATTGAGAACTAATGACCAGGAAGACAACACTTAGGTCAATCAACAACATGGCATCAGCACTCACTGATGTCATGAAGTCTAAAGTTTCTATTGCTAGTACAATATCAAAAATGTACTTTGACCATGCATTCCCCAATGGCGCTGTGATTACAGTATGTACCTCTTATTGCAATATTTCTAGCATGTTAGATAACCTGGTGTAGTATATATTCATTCAGAAATATTAGAACAAATCAGTCAGAACTATATTTTGTAATGTCCTTTGGATTATTTCAAAACGTTTTGCATAATGCTGCTTGAATGTTCACTCCCAAAGCAAAGCCGACTTCATATTTGAAATTTATTACTTCTTTGGTGATATTATCAGTACTTGTAACCCACATATTGCATGGCTATACAAGATTGTAAACAAAAACTACTAATAGATATAGTTGAAAAAGAAACAGGACAATGACTACCTTAAGGTTCTCTGTAGTTCCAGCAACAAAAGATTGATAATTAAACTATATAACTCCACCAAGAAGAAATACACATGAGCAGGAAGAAGCAGGAAGAATTGTTGCAGCATTATTCGGCACACCAAATGAGTTTTGACAATTCCAAAGGAAGTAAGGAGTGGATATAATTAAGTATAATGGCTAGCCAATTATTTAGAGAACCTGATTTGGCCAAGAGATACCTTAACTGCATATATGTTATCCACTGTATTAAGCGAGACTGGATGACCAAGGACAACAAGTGACATACTTCTCGAAACTTCTAGGAAGGTTATGTATTGTCAGGTTGGGCTGCACTGTGCATGAAAGAGCAATTAACTAAGAAGATATTGGCTTCAAATTGTACTGGGGGTTAGTTATTACACTAAGTTATTACCTTGGTGTTAATACCTATGCCTATACCAATCAACTTTGCACCATCTTACTATCCATGCTGCCATCCAATTATAGAATACTTGAACCATCTCCATTCTGTCATGAAAATACAGTGCTTCAACCATCAGTCACACAAACAAACTCAACGAAAAGATCGGGGATTGGAGTAACAACGAAGGGCTTCCGATGCATCTTGGTAAGGATATGTATGGACATGGAGCTGCCAACAGAATACCTAATAATATGACTGCCAAAAAGATCACTACTACTGCACAAGATATCACCCGCACACAGAGTCAGCAAGCTGCCACCACCATGCAGAAGACAAATACCCTAACCTTTACAGGAATCCAACCCAGCTTAGATGAATAGATGCTTATCCATTCCAAGCAGAATAGTATCCAAAAGCCTGACCTGACTCCCACTCCCAGTATTGAAATTAACAGTTGTGATGATCACAAGAAAGTTAGAGAGGAATATATAGGCTGTATTACTGATTGGCTCAGTTACCACCCCAATATGAAGACAATATTGCACAATAAATTCCACATCTTGGGATTTACTACAAGAATAATCGTAAACTAAACAGTATCTGTCTTCCAACATGCAGAGAACAAACGTTACAAGTCGTTTATTGAGGGTTGATATCAGTTTGCAGCAGCTTAACATATAATGTATGTTGCAACAGTTTGTCTCAATTAAAAGGTTGGCCAAATTTCATACATTGCAAGAACCCAAGTGAAACTGACTACACATATAGTACCAGGTAGGAAAAATCCATATTGCATGAAGTGAAAGCAAATGATTAAATATTCAATGCTTCAGGGTTGGCGTGATTCCTCCGAATTTAGTTGTTGCAATTACATTTCCATGTTTCCTCTGAATGTAAATTTGTAGTTGGGGGTTAATAATACCTGTTTGGATTTATCTCATTGTGAATGTCTGTTTGGTTTGGGTGTGGATTAAATGCAATATGAAAAAGAAGAGGTGTAATTGGCAAAAAGAGCCAGGGAGTAGTACTAGTGGGGAATTGAATATCCTATTACCACAATTCATATTGACAAGAAAAACAAAGAAGTACAGATTGATACTGAGATTGACAATACAGACTGGCAGCCAGAGAGTGTCTATACTTGGGAGACTATGGGATACATACGGAGCATCTCAACATAAAATGGAATATACCATCCAATTCTCCAGCTATTATTTCGATGCACTCAAGTCATGAAGTCGTAAATCCATACAGTTTGGGGGGTTCCGTAGAGTCCGATATTATATCAATCGCTAGTATCCACACTATGTGGTACCAGAGCTACACCTGCGGTTGGTACATAGATTCCGTTTGAATGTATAGAAAGCTTCTGCAAATAGTTGAAAATAAATTTGCTTGCTTTCATCCCCACTGTTTGAATACAGTATTATCAAAGTAGAATAATTTGCTATTGTTATTACCTTAAATTCTGGAGCAGCTGAGAAATCAGCACATATCTAAAGAAGACTTGAAACATGGTGTGTGAAATTCTCACAGCAAGGGGAGCACAGCACAGAAGAAGAGGAAAAGCACACAGATAGGGAGAGTGATGAACCTGTACATGACACAGAGGGAAATATAGTCTGTAGTGATGCAGATGATTAAGATTTGAACAACCTTGATAGGTACGCGAAGAAGGAGGATGCATGAGGCAACCAGAGATGGTATCAAGTTAGCACATATTGAGGAGGATGATCTGCATGGTTCAACAAGTAGTACTAACAATTAAAAGCTAACTATCAGAAAATATGTAGCTTGCAGCAAGCAACTAGCCAAGGATGAACAATATGAAAACACAACTCCAGAGATTCAGGCTGGGATGAACATGCTGGAGATGCAGCAATGGCTTTGGATACTGGAAACTATGAAGACCTGAGAAGGAGCCAGCTTGATTACACTAACCTCGCTTGGTGGGAGAAAGACCATGGAAAATTGATCATTTGACTACAATGAACGTACAAAATAATCTGAGTTTCGAGAGACATCTGGATTGCTCCTAGAACCCCACCTCAACTACACACCATCAGAATTGCTGATGTTGCTGTATTCTCTGTTCTGAATGATGTCATTAGATACACTGATTTCAGATTCACCATGGCGACTTGAGCAGTTGTTTACCATGATACATCGGTTCAACCATTCTGCACTTATTGATAAGATATTTAGTATCCGCGGGCTAAGTTATAATATTCCCATAGTGGAGAACATCAAGTGAAAATGAACTGCCTTGAAGATGATTACTACCAAGGATTCTGAGTCGAATTATATAAATATTTCAATTTTGGAACTAGTCCACATCTATGCTAACATTAATCCTAGTGCTGTCATTTTCAGCTCCTCTTAATGTACATAATGTACTATTTACAACTACTAGAAATCATCTACTCTGAAGTGTAAGAGACACCTGCATGATATCAGTTGCAAGATCACTATGTCATCTGTGAATAGGGAGGAGTTTGAAGTACTTGGTGATGCAGTTCAACTGCAAAAATGTGATCAATTTGACAGCAGCTTTGAAACCATATGTATCTTGATAGAGTACATGGAACTGGAAAGAAAAGAGCCTGGCACTTCGAGCAAGACTGATAGGGTTTGCTGAGAGTGGAAGAAAGAGTTTGGATGGTTAAAGAAGACACTGAAAAGGTTAGATGATATGGAGGGGGCATGTGCAGGAAAGGTAAACAGTTGATACAGTGGAAAAGAGTAGCAATTGTTTATGGCAGATTGGATTGAGTCAGTCAGAGATGAGAGGCAATCAAAGGTAGTGAGTACACACCAAGAGGAATATTTGAACTGGATATACAAGTGGGAATAGCAGATAGAACTAGTAGTTGGAAAGATATGTAGAAGGATAGTAGCAGATGAGTGATTGAGGGGAAGCATGGCTGTGGGGAAGGAACAGAGTGTAATTGGAAGTAGATCCACATTATTTGAATCATTTTCCAACAGTTGCATTGCACCAGAACTGAGTCACATACAACTTTCTTTCTTATATATTGACTGGTCCATGTGTAACTTTGACACATATACAAAAGCTGTCTGGGTGTGTGCCAGTTACAAATACATTTTGAAGCACATAAAGCCAATACCCATTTTGGATGGAATTTCACCAGATGCCAAACTCAACACCTGGGAAAAGCCATTGCCAGGAAAGTACCAATACCAGGACTTTGGGATGAATAGTTTACACCCTACTTCTTAAGTCGGGAAACAGCAGGAACATTGACAGCTGGGAGTATGCATCTTGGTGATATGGAATGTTTCGAGACTGAAGACCTTCAATATGGAATATCACATTGAGAATACTGAGGATTTGAGCAGTGATAGTAGCTGGAAACAATGGGTAATAAGATTGAGACATGTCAATATAGTCAGGTGAAATCCAAGTAATAATGTATGGACGGAATGTGTAATCTGCATACCAAAGAAAGTCATTCCTGAAGCAAACAAAATCACTCAACAGAGAAGATGGCTGGGCTGATTCAAATCTGTTGGAGGTCCCTGAATGAATACTCATTTCCATTCTCTAAACAGTTATACAAACCACATGCTGATCACAATCATTAAGTGTCTGAATTGGAATAAGCTGGGAGATGCTGAGATAGCACCCAACATTGAGGAGAATTCAAAACTCTTCACCAGACAACTGATTACTTTCCAGTGGAACATTTTCTATGAGTAAGACCAAAACATTTTGCATAGGGATAGACAGCAGTATAATGAGCCTAAGAATATCTGAATTGTGTCTCAGCTAATGGGATTATTACATAAAGCTTCCATTACATAGTAGGATGTATTTGACACACACAAGATGTTCAAAATGCCAACCAGGAATTAGTTGCCAAAATATGTGCTGACAATATGATAGTGCAGGGCCCCAATAGTTGGCAAATAGAAGATGCTGCAGAAAGACTGCATGGAGTTTGAAACTGTATAGAGAACACAGCCAGAACTTTGATAATGTACTCGCTGAATCGGAAAAAGCAGTAGTTACCAGTTCTGTGCATACTTCTGACTTGTCTGGGAATGAAGTAAAGTCAATTGGGTATGTATTTGGAGAAGCACAATATAAGTGTCATGCAAACAAGGTGATGATAATATGCAATTGGCCCTGATCCAGAAACTGTACTGGATGTTGTGCATGTTTGGGGGTTTGCACTTACTATCAAATGTGGATCCTTGATTTTACAACGCTTCCAGGCAATCTAGTCTAAACAGTATGAATGTAGACCATGCGTAGTGAGAGTCTGAGGACATGTAAGCTATCGACATTGTGAATGTACCTCTCCGCTGATATCTTGCATCGCAGAAGCAGTATGTGTGTATTAGGTTCTGGCAAATATTGTGCTGAGGGGAGCTGATACAAGCTTGGTTGGATGGGGTGATAATCATATAACGGAAAGATCAAAATAATGATCGGTGTCTGAGTTGTAATCAATGTGGACCCTGCAGTAAGAATGAGGAGACATACAATGTGGGCAAACTTGAGTGTTGTGGCCCTATGAAATCACCAAAGAAGCTTTACAAATATCTATAGTGGGTAAGATTTCTCACGGAACTGGATTGTAATACATTGCACAATAGTGATACTTAGATTCGAATGTAGGTTTAGCAGAACTGGTCACATCACCAAATGCATGGGTTGGGTAACACAATAATATCATTGTATGATCAAGTGTGTTCATTAACTAAGGTATATATATCACATTCCGGGCAACAATCATGAACATCTTCTGCTGACAATCTTCACCAGGGAAGAGAACGTTTCAGTCGTCATCAAGTATCATCATTATTTACCTACTTACTCACATGTGGCTGTGATCCCCACTATCAGCCCACGTCATTGCAGCATTGTAAGTTATATCTATGTTTGTGCATTCCAGCTGCTGATAATGAAGGTAGAGTATCTTGATGCAAAGAATAAATGAGTTTCCTAGCTAGCTGTATACCCACTCAATGAGCATTGAGAACGGATTTAGTTGTAGAATATTTGATTTACTAACAATGATTGACTGGTGGGTGTATCCTGAGGTCTTGAATGCTATTTCCAAAGGTGGTCAACAGAAAGCACTTACTGTTGCTGCTAGACTTCTAGGTCTCGTATCAAATGAAGTTGCAAGGTTGTACACACACATTCTCCATGTAGAATCCCATTTCAGGCGAACCATTATATGGGCTATAGTTCTTGTTGGGTTCCTGCAGATATCATATCACGTGATATATATAACCTTTGCTGTAATGAACCATTTACAGGTGAGCATCTGGTGAATATCTTTGTATACCAATTCGAGCGAATCACAAAGTAAGGCAGGTTGTGCATTGAAGTTTCTGTTGCTCAGTTAGATGTTACCAATTGAAGGTGCAGTAAAACACCACAGTTCACAACAATAGAATTGGAATAAAGAGGCCTTCTTTCTGCATATGGCCTCATGCTACCTTCAATATGCTCAAGTGTGCTCCTAATGTATTCAATATCACATATCGTTTCATTATTCATTTCCAATATTCTTGAGTATGCAGAGACATCTCTACAAATGTATCTACACAGATGACAGTGAATGTAGATCCACTGTGTGGCCTATTTCACTCACAATATCATGCTGATGACAAGGTGTGATCAGCAGAGGATATATCTTGCAATGCCACTAGCAAAGACAGTTCTGCTGTGTAATACAACAACTATTTTCATCTGCTGTCTGGGTATGATAACCCTCCATCACACCACCCATATCCAGGTGCATCTCAGTTCTTCTACCATTCTCTTGTCAACATGACACCAAATTCGCAACCTAGTGCCAGTGCAAGCGAAGGATTCCAAACCTATGGGCCACTATGGCAACGATATGATATCCCTCAAGGCAGATATTGTGGATCACAAATGTTCCCCTCTTCCCCCTTGACCAGACAGGAGCTGTCATCTCCAGATGCACCACAAGTGTCTCCAGCAGCACCTGGAAAGAATCCAGTTATGCAGTGGACATTTTCCACCTCTACCCATCCAGGACCTCTTTCCAGCGCAGGTGGGAAACCCCACCTGAGCCTCCCAACACAATGATACAAGCAGGCAGCTGAACTATGGAAAGCAATGTTGGAGGCGTTGCAGACCTGCCTCCTTTATGGGAACTTTCCTATGTTGAATCTGATGAAGATGAGGAGAGTGCTAATTCATTGGACTTCAGCACTGCAAAAGGCAAAGCCTGCATCAGCTGCTGGCAAACCGAATTCTCCTTGAAGCAATATCTGATAACAATTTGGCAGCCTAAGTATGGTGCCTTCAACCAGTGGAAGATAGTATGCTTGGCAGGGTCATATGAAAACCAAGAATACTAGCAGTATCTGGGTACAAAACTGCTAGAATCAAATTTGAGATTGACCCCTGCACTGTCAGACTGCATTTGCATCATTTTTAGCAACATTCGTAAATGAGATGCCTTGTTATGATATGGAAATCGCAGAATCTATTTAGTGACAGTGGATCAAGATGAGTTTGAAGCAATGTGCAAGAGAGATTTTGGAGTCCAGGGAGAAAAGAGAGTAATGTAACAAGTGACCGGCAATGGATTTGGGATAGTACCTGGGGACAGAAGCATGAAGGATACCTGTACATCATGCGAACACCTCCAACCCACCTCTACAGATGTCCAGCAAGGTGAGGAGCTGTGTGATTACAATGAATCAAATTGAGGCCTGAAAGAATCTTATTGTCCAAAAGCTACTTTCCATTTCATCTTTGAGCTTCAAGACTGGGACAAAGAGTATAAGAGATTATCTATAGATGGGCAACTGATAAATAACCTTATATATCACAAGGTTTTGTGTAACTGTTGCCTTTCAAATAATTTCATGTTGAAACTGGGACTCAATTTGAAGATACTTTTGACTGAAATGAGTGAAGACATGGAGAAGAAGAATGCGGAGTACATAGTTAGACTAGCCAAGGAAATCCCTGCAAGTTTTGTTCTGGCTAGGTATGCGCAACTGCTAAGTATTATATTGAGACTCTGGAAGATTCCAAAGAGAATGAATAAGTGGAGGGAGAGGAGGATAGTGGGAAAGAATTGGGTAGTAGTATTAATGTAAGTTCAGATCAAAAGGAAATAATTGATTATATTACACAGATAGATATTCGATCCTATGTTTCTCCATGAAAGACCCAACATTGCAATAAATTTCAGGTGCACCGGAATATAAGCCAATCAGTCTGACTTACCTTGGAGCAACTGAAAGTGATTTTTGTGGGTAAACAGAACTCAGACAAGAGTTCAAAGGAGGTTTAGAAGCAAGTCAATGGTGAGGTGGTTCGCGATCTAGATAATAATAGTTCCATATTACACTCTATTCTCAATTCAATCAACATCCAAATTCAACATGTGTGTGTCCTAGTGAGGCAGTTTGGCTGCTGATCAGCAATTTGATTTCCCAACAGAATGATGACTGGGTTACTCGCACCAAGTATTCAATGCCAAATTTACCTGGAATCGAGTTTTTGGCACACAAAATGTGGGCAATATTGTTCATTATAAGGTGATCAGTTTGGGATCCAGATATGCGAGGAGTACTGGTGGCAGTTGAAATGGGTCATGGGAAGAGGTAAAGCTAAGTACCAGTGGCAATGATATGCCTATTGCTGACTGAGAAAGTTGTTGTGGGGTTGCTTCTGGAAACTGTGTTGGGGAATACCCTTGACAAATAAGTAAATATGGCTCAGAACGACAATTTTGGTATTTTCAGACCAGAACTAAAGCGGTATCCATTGTGCAGACTGAATTCATATCATTGCAATTTTCAGTGATCCAGAGAAGTTCCCGACTAGGGGATCAAGCCCTTACTCCAGCTCTTGAACTAACTGTGGTGGGCACGATACCCAGAGTGGCAGTCGTATTCAAGAGTGTCATTGACACGATAACAGATGGGGCCAATTCCAAATTTCTAATCTTATTGAAAGTAAAAAATGTTGATCTCACCCTGTAAGATCACAACACCAGGATCAATAAGCTAGAAAACCAATGGAATATCCACCTTGTGTCATATGATACCTTAACATCCACAGTGAAACCATCAAGTAATGGCCAACTGTCACACTCATCATGGAGTTGTGAGATATATGATGACACTTATTGGTACATGACAAACAAACAATATGCGATGCTGAATAGGGACAAATGCTTGAATTCCATTCAAACTGCAATTTTCAGGCATGCTGGGATTTCTTGCACACTTGGATTGGTATCACCAGCAGATGTGGCTTAGCTCTGGTGTGCGTGAAGATGCAGACCATTATGCTGCGATGGAAAAGTATGGAGCAGAAGCACTCTATTCAGTGGTGAAGAGTTTGATGGATGCCATCTGGACTGAACACAATAGTGGTTGTCAGGATTTGGTGCACCAAATGATACGAATCAGAAAGCCCTGGACAAACAGGAGGTGGTCATAATCGACAGTTTCATATGGGTAGCCTCAGGTTACAACTCCCAATGATAATACACACCATGTTGATTTTGAGTGGACTGAGGGAGCTTAAGCCAAACAGAAGATGATTGGGGATATAGTCACATTGCTCAGTACTTCAGCTTCATGAATAGCTGGAAGAGGGTTGTTAGCTTGTTACTCATTAGTATTGGAATACAACGAGGATTCCAATGCTATTTCAGGGTGGTCATATTATAAATTGCCATGCAATCAGTTGGTAGATGCTCCAATTTTCTAACTGCTGAGGGAGACATTTCTGCGAATGCTAATCAATGTACCAGATGAGTATCCTGATCATGACCATGATGAAGCAGCAAAAGACACGGTTTTTCCAGAACCAGAATGCTATGAAAATGCTCTCCTCCTTGCACCTACTCCACACAACATGATACATTTTTGCCCACTTCCTGTCCTGGTTCAGCATTTGAAGTGGTGGGTAATGTAGTATCTTGTAAATCATGCGGATATACTCCACTTGTACGCGCAAATGTGCAATGTTGAGTGCAGAGACATGCAGCTTCAATTCAATGACATACCCCATCCCTCTGTGTTCATAACTATACCCAAAGCGAGTGTGACAGCCAGAAATCTGCCAGCAGGAAACCATCAGGTAATAACCCACATCTTTAGTGTATTAAATGTGGAGTGCCAAACATTTGGGCAGGTTGTCCAGCTGGGGCAAAACAGATCACCACACATATGGCTATTAAACACAACTTCTAGTGGCTATGATAGCGGAGGGGGGGAACTCCACTGACACTGCAGAGTTGCCATGCTGAAATACCTGCATTGCCTGGTGAGTCGACTGAACATGCTGTAGTCCAGGATATGCAGTATTTTGGAGTCTTCTGAGGACCATAGGATATGGCTGACAGAGACCAGAGATATGATTCTGGCAGATGGTAAAAAGGAACAGTAGACTTAGATCATCATGATGGTGCAATCAATGTATGCCTCTTTAAACATTCAACCAATACAATCTCATCAACTGACACAAATGGTCTAAGTGTGTCATTTGCATGATACTCATGTACCTAAATAAATTATTTCACTGAAGTGTGAATTATTTCATGTGTTTGAATTGTCAGAGATTGGGAATATAGTATTTGTTCGTGAGCAATTGTAATGGTGATTTTGGTTATTTGGTGACAAATTCAAAATGATGTTAGTTGATCTGCACTTTTCGTGGAAAGCGAATCAGAGAGGTTGTAGATACACTGGTCAAATAGTGGACAGTCATGGGAAATATTGTTTGCAGGCACCAACTAATTGATTCATTCTGTGCTGAGTAATATTCCAGCCAATATCAGGATAATAACAATATGCTGAACCAGAAGCTAAAATATGATATTCCAGACTCTCATCATTATCAAATCATTCATCAGCGTGGAATGATGACAATTCACTGTGTGAATGGTCTGAATGATTCATCAATGGCATATTAAAAGTATATCAGAAATGTAATACCAAGTATGATATTTGAAATATAAAATATCACACAACTGACTGTATCTGCTGCACGAGGGATTCTACCGCATGTCATGAGTCTTGGTAAGAGGTATAGTACACGGCATATTCCCTGATCACAATGGCAGTAATGACTGTCCAGGTACGATTGTGTATGTGTTTTGGAATATGTGTTACATCTTACGTGTTTGTGTCAAACCTGCAGCTGCTGTTAGACAATTACCAATGTTCAGACTCACCTTACAGATGCACAACCATAATCATCACATTGTGAGTCACAGCTTGGTAATTAATAGCGCAGTCTGTTGCCTTTGCTGTGTGGTATTTCCTGGCATATAAATGAAGTTGAGGGTCACGTCAGATGCGCAATCAAATATATTGTAATGATATTTGATTCGTATGAAGCCAACTTTGACAAGCAGTGATTCATTACCAATGTATCATTCCAGCCCAGAAATGCCTCAGAGTGATAAATCAGCCACTGATGCTTGTGTCCCCAAGTTTGTAGTATACTTTGAATTTAGAATTTGCTTTATTCCTTGTATGTTTTCTTTAACTTTAATTACTTTTGAATAAGTGGAATCTGGGCACACAGATTGTCATCCATCAAAGACTCTATACAATAATGGGCAGGCAGCTCATCCAACTCGGCCCTGGTAATATATGAATCTAAGCTTGTTTGGTAGGTGAATGGTGGCACTATATTACCTCAAACTGTTAGCTGAGTGTTAACCACCTATTGGAGGGAGGTTGCCACTAGACACTAAAGTACGAATGCACAGCCTTGGCCGATTGGTAGCTGCACTCAACTCGATATTGATTAAGTAGTGTGTGTAGACCACTTCATCAAAATTCTAAAATAACATCCGTGAGTTCTGGGTTCATCACAAAAGCTGAACCTTGCCAGCAAGAATGATAAAAGTTGGATCCTGCTCAGTGACTCTGCAGACCACTGGGGACTCCCACTCACTCCATGGACCATACAGACTGAAAAGGGCCTAAGTTATGAATGGTATTAATGCAGACTTTGCTGTATTCTAACTAAATATATGTGTGCACTGCAATATCCTGTATTCTAAAACAGATTGTGTGAACTGATTTCCATCAAGAGAGTTTGAGGAGAGAGAATCCTGAAATGGTGACTATGATCACTGACAACAGTAGTTGACTGGTTAGTTCCAACTTACTGTATATCTTGAAAGGGTTAACTTCTTAAAGAATCCTAAACTAACTTATCACATTTCTACTCACTGTCCACATCACAAGATTATATAATGATCATATAGTCATGAATGCTCTGGTTAAGAAAAGACAGCTTCAAAGAGTGCAATTAACTGTTATAGTAAGGCAAGTCTGCAATCCCAGCCATTGCATTGCATTCTGCATAACTATTCAAGCCTTGGTGCAACTCAATATTCTGGAATTCATGTAATCAATCTTCTGCCCTCTGTGTGAGTACCTCTCACAATGCTTTATACCATCATATATAGCTTTCAACCACAATATTAATGTTCAGTTCACTTTGAAGTAGTGGGACTCAGAATGGATTTGTAAATTGATGATATGGAATGTACAAGATATCAGGTGCAAAATCTCAATGTAACCGTGTATTCATGACCTATTTGGTAGCAATGTTGATATTCTTAAGTGCTTGAATCAATTAGATTACCCCTGAATTATCCATCATACCATACGATTCTTTCCCCATACTGGTAACTTTCCTGTATATACCCAAATCCTGTCCCTTACATATATGAGCTGCAATATTGTTGTGAAGGTATTCTGAAGACATGGCCCAGAAGAATGCATAAATGTCAAGTTATACTCATGATACTGTCTTATTGACAGCTAACATAGCTTCCAAATCCAAATCCCTCAGAATGACATTAGAGTAGCTGTGTCCTCCCGGTGGATATACCATATACACAGATTGATATTTTTTACAGATCAATTACATCCTGTATTCGAACCATTCAAACTGAGCCATTGCTGACTAGGTCCCAAGTCTATCGTGATATGCTTATTGTCAATGCTGCAAGCTATGCACTAACATACAGTCCTCTCAAATGCTTGAGCTTACACAGAAATTTACTATGTCTTGCGTAGTTATATATAGTGGCACATGCTCCCAGTCACAATCTCAGGGCACTATTTTGCCAGCACCAAGCGGTAATTACTGTTACACCCATGTCAATGTAACAATGTCTTGAGGTGCATTCGGTTCAATTCTTTGTGTGTTGGCTTTTGCCGACCTCCAATGGTTGCATCCATCTCATTGTTGATTGAAGTGCGAATATTTGCCATTGGGTATTTGGAATCAATCTATTGAGGTGCACCTTACACTTGGTAAATCACAGCATCAGACTTGCCTACCTTAATTTCAATATGAAGTATAGATTTTAATCTTCTTGAACTGTTTCAAGCTGCACCTCAAATTACATCCTTCTCAACCTTGTGCAACTTCTTGCACCATTTTCCTTGTTATTCTAGTGCACTTAATTTTATATTTTACACTTGTACACTGTCTAACTTTTCTATACAATCCACCAACTTCTATATTCAGATTCATCAACATGGAACCTTTGCCCAGCCAGGTGAGAAATCACTATTCACTGAAGAATCAAGAAGCACACCTTGAGACAGCACTCACAGTTGAATTCAAGAGAACAGCCAAAGTTCATTGTTCATCAACTGTTTGCTTTCCATCCATGCAATTACACGCTGTTAGAGACTGTTAATGTTGATGATTTCGTTAGTGAAAAAGGATGATAATACTAATCATGAGATCACCAATGACAAATGTGACCAGTCCAGGTATTTCACATTGTCATTCAATATTGCACAAGATGATTTGGATGACCTTCAAAATGATGTGCTGAGACTGAGCCAGATGTGCCTGGATGAATTATTACAAACAAAAAGGGTTCCACTGCAGAACAAACAGAGCTGTGCTGATACTGTCATTGCACACCCTCCACCTCCAATTTCCCAAATTTCAGCTAGGGTAATGCCATCACAATTACTGATATGCCAAATGTTAACCCTGTTCAACAAAGAATGTAAGTCTGACCATACACCCACCTGGGTGCTTCTCCTATCCAGGTCTTGTGGAGTCCGCAATGTTTCATACACCAAGGCCAGTGGAGATTAGAAGATTCCCCAATGCAAACAGCTACTGTGCTGATACCGAAAAGATTTGTGCAGGCAATCGTATTCATGAAGACTGCATACACAGTATCATGTGATCAGCAGTACACGATGGTGGTTGAAGCTTGGAATCCAGCTCTTCAAGCTCAGCATTGTCAGCAGCCATTAGCAGGTGCTTCTGTCAGTCCACCATCTCTGTGTCAATTGCCTGATAGTTTATCTCTCAACATAGATCCATAATCATGCGAAGCTGTTAGTGTTGGATTCAGGTATCAGCTCCACTTTCTGACTTACAACTGCTGACTATGCCCAACATAATATGCCCAGTTACTACTAGATATTAGTATCATTCGAGAAGAGTTGGCAGATGGGACTTGTGAAACTGTTGTCTCTAGTTTCGGGTTGTAGATGGACTCTGAGCCTGAGGTTTGAATCAAGGTAAATCTGCTTCTGATGGACAATGCTTATCTCTCAAAGGTTATGAATGATACGAAATCAAAGGTTACCCAAATGGATATTCTCGATTAGATTTATCAACAATTCTTCTTTACCACCACTTGCTTAAAGCCCCAGCCTACTACATTTCAATTGTTTCAACCTCTTGCTCCAGAGACATTTGCACTGGCAGCCACAGCTATTCATTATGTGCTATCTGAAAATGTCTCCGAAGAGATGGCTAGAGTTAGATTTTATCAAGATAAATATAATGATAAATTTTGCACTAACCCAGTAATCCATTTTTCTCTGGAAGCTACAGCTCACATCATTCACAACATTAGTGGGCAACTTCATACTCTCCCATCACCACAACTCCCCTTGGATAGGCTCTCCTTAAATCCCAAACTGCACTCCTTGGCCTCGTACTGCTCTTTGTCAGTCTACTCTCATTTCCCCCACTTTCAGCACTGCTTCAAAGGATTGACCACTTCTCAATTCCTGTTGCAGCTTCAATGATTCATACCACACTTCTTGCCTCCCACCTACTTTTGGGAGTACTAATGCACTGTGATGGGAGGTCCTCATTCCCCTTCAGGGCTGCAATAATATCTCCCTGGCTCCTTAGTCCCCCATTTTCTGTTCTCCCCTGCAAGGTTATATACAGCCCAATCACCATAAGTGCTCTTCTGGCTCGATTGGCACTGCTGCGTGTTCATTTAATGCTCCTCTCCTCCCATCAGTAAAAACTAAATTTCCTTCATTAGATTTGTTTAGTTTAGTGTAACCACAAACTCAAGAAAATGAAATTGAGGTTGACCTGAGATAGGGCATTGCTTGAATTTTAAAGAGTGTTCTTTGGGTTGTGCCGATGTTGTTTTCAAGCATCACGACCAGCGTACCCACCTTTGCGAATCTGACAATGAGCACTTGATGAACTGTCCACACTGCCTTTGGCAATATCACAAATCATCTCCCAGCATACTCCTACATTGCCCAGTGGGATTTGTCCTCGGAATGATCATAATACTCGCTCTGTACGTTCAATGAAGGGTGTAGTCCTTGTTGCATCTGACTCTCCGGGCATAATTTGACCAATGATAGTAACCACATCCGGAAAAGCTTTAGTGTTACCGTAACTGAGATTTGTTATGGCCATTAGCATAGTACTACGATGTGGTATTGATATTACCGCTGTGCGACAGCACATTATGGGTGTGTTACCATGAGTTGAGGGATTTTACATGACGTTCAGTTACATTTTGACTGTCTGCAAGATAATATGGCATCTCGTGTGTGAGATGCTCAACTGACGTACATGATTTTTACTACCGATTCGGATACCGACAAGTTGGTGTTCACATACAATAATGATAAGTCACAATCACATGTGATATCAGAGCAATCATGTCATTAATCAAGATATATGCTACTTTTTAGTGTAGGATTCGTTTAGCTAAATATATACACAAAGCTCGACTCTTCTACCGCTCCCGCAATAGGTTTCGCCACTCCAGCGAAGCGATCTCGAATGTGAACTCTATAACACGGTTGAAGGTCACTGTATAAATTGGAAAACATGTTGGGTGCGAGAGTAGTGGACACTCGACACATGATCATCAACTATTGGCAATGTGCACATACCGAAACTCACTTGGTTTGACTTGTATATCAGCTGTATGCGAGCTTCCTGAGACGATTGATATCTTTCTCATGAGATTGGTACTGCAACAACTACCTGGTATTCATCACTGCTCTACTGTGACAAGTGTGGCTCTGATATGGTCTGTGACAATCATGGTCTGATTAATGTGGCTCTGACATAGTCCCAGATAATCCCGGCTGTGAAAGTGCACTCTGACATAGTCTCTGACAATTCCAGCTCTGATAAATGTGGCCCTGACAAATGTGGCCCTGACAAGTGCCGCTTTGACATGGTCCCTGGCATGATCCCTGACAATCCCGGCTCTGATAAACATGGCTCTGACAAGTGCGCTCTGACATGATCTGACAATCCCGGCTGCGATAAATGAATTCCGGCTCTGTTGAGCTCTGAAGGAGATTTGGTTGAACCTATCTCTCCGTCAGAGCCTCCATGATTGAATCTTAGATCTAACGAATCTTTCATTTTGTGGATTAAAGAGTATGTCATATGGCTAAGTAAATTGGCCCTGACTAGTGTGGCTCTGACAAGTGTGGCTTTGACATGTTTGGCTCTGACAAGTACAGCTCTGACATGGTCTCTGACAAGGTCTCTGACAAGGTCTCTGACAAGGTCTCTGACAATCCCGGCTCCGATAAACATGGCACTGACAAGTGCGCTGTGATATGATCTGACAATCCCGGCTGCGATAAATGTGACTAACAAGTGCGACTCTGACATGGAATCTGGCTCGGATTGGCTCTGACAAGGTGCGAAAGGCGGCACTGGGTACCAGGCGGCCCTGTTGAGATCAACATATTCGATCGATCTAGTATATCATGTTATATGATTCCCCTGATCCATACTAGTTGAGTAGGTATTGGTTATCTTCGCCGCTCGAAACAAGTTGCACTGGTGAAAGAAGCGAAGAAACATCTACAATGCATCATACTCTATCCAGCGCATCTCGACACATTATCATTCCATGGGTTCTGTTTGGCATTGCAGACGATAGATACTCCAAATCCTCTACAAACAATTGGTCACGATGTACCTTCTGTCATATTGCACTCCCATTAGCATTGGCTTCCCCTGTATTGATTCTATCACTAAAACTAACAGCGTATAACAGTTCGGCAGGGCAATATCTTTGTAGACATACCCAACTATTGTTTCGTGGTGCTCGATCTCCTTGAATCAAAATATTTGTGAATTGATTGCATTGTCCGTGCCACATCTCCTCACACCTTGCCTTTCGAACTACAACTGTATCTGGATCGTTCTGCTGCTGTATAGTGACTGTGACGCCATTTGCTCGGCTTATCCTTCGACGGAGAATCCACGATGCATGTGATCCAGAGGTCCATAGGTCCAGACTGGCCCTCGTATCTGCTTGAAATGTCGAAAAATTCGATGTCAGAGCGTCAATATACTGTGATATGCTGATACCCTCTGCAAATGTCATAGTTGCAATCGTGTTGCATTTGCTCATTACTCCATTGATACGAGGTATCAGACCAGGTGATAATTTGTCGGACGCCAGAGAATCCCCCACTAAAAGCTTTCTGCTGATATCTGCCTTCGGCGCGAGGGGATCTGATTCAACGATATGCAGTAAAGTGCTGACTCTCCACTTCATTTGAAATATGCGCATTTGCTATGGTAAAATCTGCGGAATATAGTTTACCTTGTTGGAAGAATGGTAGTCATCCTTCATGAGGTTTTTGTGAGCGGCTTCAGATCTTTCGGTGTCACTGTTATCAGCAGACCCCACTTCCCTCATACATTCGATATAGTGGAGAAGGGAACAAAATTTGGGTATCTTGCTCATACTGTGGCTCTTGCGGTATGGTAGGAAGAGGTTGATGTTGGTGCTGATGCCACTAACCGCATCCTGTAGGTATTTGAGCGTGTTTTGGTGTGGGAGTGATAGCTGGCAATCAATATGAAGTCGGTGACAGATTTGCTGAACTTGAAGTTGTCGGGATGCCCTTTTAGAAGATGGGCAAGCGCTGCAAGCCAGACCTTCACCATCTCCATGTACTCGGCACTGGTCCATTGTTTCAGGTGGGTGAGTTTGTCTCCAAACTGGCATCTGTTGGAGAAGCGAGGAATTATGGAAAGTCGTTCATCTATCAGGTCCAAACTCTTTTCCTAGCAATAAATATCTTTCAAAAAACAAACAATCCATTCCCAGGTGTGATTCTTAAATAAGCCCATCAGTGGCTGGTGCAACCGGTCAACATTCATGCAACTATATGTATTACATCCTGCATGGGCATCGGCAAAATTTGGACAGTTGACAAACTTCCACAGCCCCACCTCCTCAGCAGCCATTGATGACGAATTAAGGTACCGTTGGGAGTGGCAGCGCCAGGGCCTGCGGGCGAAGCTGGGCATGTCATCTGGGCGTATCTCGCATCGAGGGCACCAACCATTTTCCACCATAGTTATGGTCCACTTGTCTGGGTGGTCTGCAAGGAATGACGCGATTCGGGGACTTGCATGACGAGTGCGACCGTCTGCTCAAAGAACCGCGAATCTGCGCTTTGCCGGCTTCTGTCGAGCACGCAATATTGTTTCAATAGGATCATGATTGGCGAAGCTATTGGTGTGGCGTTTCGGTCCATTTGGACAGTTCGGTAAATGAAGAATTAGTATTAACCGGTTCGTCTTAACCGATCGTCTCTTAGCCATGGAGCGGTTGCCGACACTGAGATGAACTAGCGAGACCGTGTTGTTGCTGCTTAGCGTAAAGAGCATAGTTTTGTCACTGCGGAGTATAATGGGGAGAACTGTTGATCCATTTGGCAATGATTGCTAGGATGTGTTAGCAATGAGTAATGAGGTTCTATCATCTAGCCAAATCCGGTGAACACTGGAGCTGACACTGTTGACACGCTACCTGCTCTGACCCGATGAAACTGACCCGCTATCTCTGTCACGCTCTGTGACACGCTCTCTGACACCCTCGCTGACATGCTCTCTGACACGCTCTCTGACACGCTCTCTGACACACTCTCTGACACATTCTCTCCAACATGCTCTCTGACACGTTCCCTCTGACACGCTCTCTGACACGTTCTCCCTGACACGATCTCTCTGACACGATCTCCCTGACACGCTCTCTGACACATTCTCCCTGACACGATCTCTTCGACATGATCTCTCTGACACGATCTCTCTAACACACTCTCTCTGACATGCTCTGTCTGACATGATCTCTCTGACATGATCTCACTGACATGATCTCTCTGACATGATCTCTCTGACACTCTAACTCACCCAAACACAACGAAAATCTGACAAGAAACAATCTGTCTGACAATACAAGGAAACTTACCTGCGTTTTCCACCACCACTCTGTGGTCCATATCTCAGCATATATATGTTGCCCACTGGAATCCATTTGTTTGACAGGCGCGTACGAGAGATGTTCCTTAAACAGGGGATGTTCTAGGATATCTTGTACCGCCACAATTGGGTTCCGATACCAGAACGGAGTAGCTTTTCCTTCCGTATTAACCGAACTTTCCTCCCATCCACATGCAAGTCCGTCCATTCATTCCATGTCCGCAATGAGTTGATCGAGCTGGTCATGGTTCTACGCATTGGCGTCAGGTACAATATGTCTTCGTTTGAGGATGTTGTTGAGTTTCGTTTTACGTAGGTTGGTATCCACAATAGAACAACTAAGTTGCCATTGTTGGGGTGTAGCAAACAGAGCAACTGGGTCTCAGTCATCATTCTCAAATGAATAAACTCTTACTGTGTCATTGATTGGGGATCATGCGTTGGGGAATATCTCCGTCTCAGGTGGCTGGCTGAGTGTATTGTCATTAAATTGGGGAATGTCATCTGCTAGTTCGTAGTCTAGCCCATCCGACATGGCAAGATTGCTAGTATTCGGGGGAAGACGCACATGTGTTGAACGGCGGTGACCAGTGAGACCACTGTGTCTGGAAAAACCCTGCCATATAAACGGCAAATAAAGGACTGCATTGTTGAGGGTGAACTGGTTACGATTGAGTGCCCCCGGGAAATTGATCGTAGTGAGGCTCTTATCACATGTCCCAATGCTGTGTATTCAGCCTACTCTACACCGACTTCGATGCTAGCCTAGCCTCATGATATTGTTGTACCACACACTATCTTTAGGCTTGGAGTATACTATCTTTAGCCCCCATTGTTTCCTTGTGTGGAATGCTGGGAAGTTCCGCTTCTAAGCAACATTGTTCGCTTCCCAAAACGGAACAGTGTGAGTTGATGTTTCTGCCGCACACCACTCATCATTTCTACACCACAACCCCTCACTTTCTTCCGAACCTCGTTGCGTTCGGCCTTCTAAAAAATGCCGACATTGTTGCATCTCCCTATTCCGACCTGACTCAACTAACCAGCATTTTATTTCTTCAGACTCTCCTCACTTCAATCTGTGGTGCTTTCTCAACCGGATCGACTTGCGTATTCGCATCGCAGTAACAATGTGTGTCGGAGGGGTCATTCCACTGCGCATGGGTCAGAGCGAAACTAGTACTAGTTGGTATATATCACATACAATCCTCACTGATTCACTCAGATCAATCAACGTGAACTTAACGACCGTGATATCCACTCAGCGGCCTTCATATCCACTCAGCAACCCTCATTACTGCCGAACGACGATCATTAAAAGACCACCACGAGTTCGACAGAGATCGCCCACCTGCACTTCGAACTGGACCAAAGAAATCTGTGCCTCAGTGCTAAAGAAGATGACCCAGGACATAGATGCTGTGAGTAGCCGGTCTGCATTCACTGAAGGCCTTGCAGCAGTCCAGGGATGGAAAACTAAACACGACAGATCCACAATCCCTTCATACACCATTATCAAATTGTACAACGAGGTGCGAGGTGTAGCAAAGACGGGTGACCAGGTTAGTAAATCCGACTCTGACATTGAGTTTCTGACATTGAGTCTCTGACATTGAGTCTCTGACATTGAGTCTCTGACATTGAGTCTCTGACATCGACTGACATTGACCTGACATATAGGAGTTTACCAACATTTGCTAGATGCTTGTTGAGAACTCTCGAGAACTTCTGGGACTTACACCAGATGCGAAGCTCAATGATGCTGATGTCCGTACAATGGAAACACTCATCTCATGCTTACAAAGAAGCGTCACCCGAAGGGCCGCCACCACACCCAGGAAAGCCCCACCAAGCCCCGCCAGACAGTCAAAGACTGCAACGAGCCCCGCCGCAAAGCCACCAACCACTTCAAGCCCCGCGCCAAAGATCTCATCAGTTTCTTCATTTGACCACATCCTGGTCCCTCCTACTACAACGATCAATAAACGCAGTTTAGATGTTGGTGTTGGGTCTACTACACCCACAATGTGAAGCTCAACCTCATCGCGACCAAGGGGAGATTCGGTAGCACGGGGTAGAAGTACCACTCCTTGAGGCATTACACAATCGGCAGTATTGTCCAAGATACCTCCTGCTACGGTTTCGGGGGTTTTGGGGGATGGTCAGTCGCCTAGATTCGACCCAATCAGACCAACAGCTGTGGCAGTGCCCTCCAGCAATCCATTTTCGGACGGAAAGTACATGCGATCCCTTGCCACACTCACTCGTAGATCTCAGCAGCAGGAGGCCTAAACACGGTTCAACCAGCTCACCAGCTCAATCTGTTGTGGGAGGCACCTCACCGGGAAATCAATACCAAGTAGCCAGAGAAGACTGTATTGATCCTCTTATCATGTGGATGGATGATGATCACCCGGTAGATATTATGGAAGAGTTGAAAAGGCCTCGAGTTCTGAGAGACTTTCCAATGAATCCCAATGCACCCCAGTGATATGACCAACTTGTTGCGTGGATTACTCGGCAATATAATCTGGCAATCTACTGGCGGGCTGTTGACTCCTGTTTGGTGAGCACAACGTCCACCCAGGGTGGTAGTCCATGGTCAAGTGTTTCACTGATTGACAGTCCATTGGCCGAATCAATCTGGGACGACTGTCTGACCTTCGCAGAAATTGAAGGCCATCTGATGGTGACATTCGTTACCATCAACAAGACGGCCATGGTGGATGACACCGACAATGAAATTGAATTTATCAAGACCAACCCCCTCAACCATCGAGGGCAACGCCATGGAATGACACTCAGTGGAAGCTGGGGTCCCGCAGGGCTCACTGGTGTCACTGATCCACTTTGCAATCTACACCTCAGGACTGATCAAATGGGTTGAAGAGTATGTATCAGAAGCCGAAGGGCTGTTCTTTGTAGATGACCTTGGCTCGGTGGCAACCAGATACGATGTCAACCTGGTCGTCTCAATTCTTGAGAGGTGTGCAGCACTCAGCATCGAGTGGGCAAGTAGACGAGGGCTACAGTTCGACTAAGCCAAGACAGAGGCGGCACCATTCACCCACAGACGAGGCCACAGGAAACACTTCTGGCCAAAACTGACACCAAAGATAAGAGTCGGCAGCGGGTTCATACGATTCCATGCACAGGCGACACGTTGGCTGGGCATCTGGATGGACACACATCTATCGTTCAAGGAGCAGCACAACTGATGCACGAAGAAAGCAAGGGCAGCAGACGCGAGACTCCGCACCCATACCTTGACATATGGCATTGTTCCTGAGAGCGTAAGGGCCGTCCAAGTGGCCTGCGTCCAAGCGGTCGCACTGTATGGGAGTGAACTCTGGTGAGATCCAAAAGAAGTTGGCAGGCAAGATGACCTCGAACGCCTTCTCAATCGACAAGCCAGGTCCAACCTGGGCTCTCTGCCCACAACCCCATGGGATGCACTTATGAGAGAGTCAGGGCTCAAGCCCGTGCCTGTAATCTTAGACCCCAGACTACAGCGATTCGCAGCGAGACTTGCAGACGCATGTAGGAGGAAGTTAAGAGAGTTATGCCGAAACACATCCTCCAGGTCACCGAGATTCAGAGTGGTCGAGAAAGAGCCTGAGTAAAGCCGGACATCCGAAGGCATGAAGTTGCCCGTCCCAGGCTAGGAATCAGTAGTCAGAACCACCATATTGGACGACACCACCGCTGCCAAGAGAACCACGCAGCACTGGGTGAGAGAGAAAGAAGCCAAAATCAGAGCAGGAATCTGGATGTGGTCGACAGCTGGATCAGGCTCAGATGATGGCCGACTGGGAGCTGCAGTAGTGTGCAAAGCTGGAAATCAATGGAGATCCCGAGGCAGTTTTCTGGGCACTGGGCGCATGGAGGTCTTCGACGCCAAGCTGCAGGTGAATGAACTTGCGCTTGATTTGACGATCGAGAAGAGAGAAACATTGCAAAGGCATGCTGTGAAAACGGTGGCAGTCTTTATCCACGCGCAAGCAGCAATTCGACAAGCGGCACACCTTGGGCCGTGACACTCCGGCATCCCTTGGACCCAAGAGGCGGACCATCAGGCAAACCTGGCCCGAGACGCCAGCAGAGACAGGGTGATAGAGCGGCTATAGACCTCGGCCTCGGATAGAGCTAGACGAATCTTTGAGGGAAGGTCAGCAGCCAAGGCAAAGTGGGAGGCCAACGACTGTAGCAAGCATTTCTGCTACAGCCTCAACGGCCAGACGGTGACCCAGAGACCTATTCTGATGACAAGTGTGAAGTCGCTGGCTACCAGGTTCTACAGACTAAAGTGCGGGCATGCACACACTTGAGTCTACCTAGAACGGTTTAGCCACGGAGAGGACAACAAATGCTGGTGGTAGAGGCGGCAAAGGCAGGACAGCAGCCCAGACACAGGATCACCTCTTCCGCCACTGGAGCCAGTGCCGAGACCAGCAACTGCCACTATTGAAGGCAGTGGTAAAAGCGATGGGCTCGAATGTGGGCAGATGCAGACACGTGCAGATCTCTGAGCTGTTTCCCAAAGAAGAGTGCGACCAAGCGGTGATGGACTTCCTGGCGGCTACTGAAGTCAGGAAGTTCCCGCCCAGATGAATGACCGTATGGAGCAGGCGCAGAGGCCGACTCAGGTGGGGAGCGGCAGCAGTGGGCTTAGATCTTTTCCTTTCCATTCCTTTCTGTTTTAGTCTATCGTTTAGCGTTTTCATTTGTCATCGGGGATAAAGGGTTGCAGTGGGGGAGCTCCGCCATCTAGCCGGCTCGCCCAGAGGCGGAGGGGATATTAGGTTCTGTCATACTCCAATTAGAATGCATACAGTATGAATAAAACAAACAAACTAAAACCCCCTCAACCTGGAACACACATCAACCATTAGGGTGAAACAAGAGGACGATGATAGCAAGCTCTTCGGTATTGACTTAAAAGACAGTTCCGAAGTCGAAAGCAGTGCCAATAAATTGAATGATATGGAGGAGGAGGACGATGGGGAAGGGAAGGACGAGCTACCGGGGATGCCGTAGGACCAGGACAATTCTGATCCGGGGCTCATGCCGATCACTAACAAGGCACCACCGAGTCATTCCCCCTGCCGGACTGTCGAAGAAGAGGACACAGATTTCAACATTCAAAAAGCAGAAGAATTAGATCAGGTATACGCTGACTTCAACAATGTTGCCCTAATGGAACTAAAGGGAGCCAACGACCCTGATGCGCAAGCACAGAAGGAGGACCAGACAGATATTGTCGATGTGGATGGGTGAGTCACTGTCCTTGTCAGAGTGGTCGCCGTCAGAGCTGTAGAGCTACTGTCAGAGCTGAGCAGCTGTCAGAGCTGCTGTCAGAGCTGCTGTCAGAGCTGCTGTCAGAGCTGTTGTCAGAGCTCAGCCGCTGTCAGAGCTGCTGTCAGAGCTGCTGTCACAGCTGTTGTCAGAGCTCAGCCGCTGTCAGCTGCTGTCAGAGCTGCTGTCAGAGTTGCTGTCAGAGCTCAGCCACTGTCAGCTGCTGTCAGAGCTGCTGTCAGAGTTGCTGTCAGAGCTCAGCCGCTGTCAGAGCTGTTGTCTGAGCTGTTGTCAGAGCTCAGCCCGCTGTCAGAGCAGCTGTCAGAATGTTCAATGAAGCTAATTTTTATTCCCGGGTAAGTGGAGCTGATGGATAACCGGGAATTTGAGAGAGAAAACTTAGAGGAGTCAATGGCAGCATTAGGTATCACCATGGAGATCAGAACTTTCAAGCCACTCCACAAACCCACACAGTTACAACAACACCACATTATTGCAGCGAATTGGATGGCAGAGAAGGAGAATAGCTTGGCGAAGTGCGGTTTATTGGCTGATGACTGCAGTACAGGCAAGGTTAGACCTGGCTGTGCCCTTGAGATATACTGTTCACCACACTAACACTCATCAGACTCTCACAGCACTAGCTTTAATATGTCACCAGGTTAATGCCTATGAACCAAAAATCAAGAATCCACCTCCTGGGTTCGACAAATGGGAGATTGACATGAACGACCACAAAGAGAAGTTTGAACCTGGGCTGGAAGGTCGGAAGAGAGCTATGAAAGCCACAGTGGGAGGTCCACCTCTCAACATTAATTTGATGGTATGACCAGAATACATACCACAATAATGACTTCAAGCTTAGGTTGAAATAGCCCTAAACCAATCGTTGCAGAATGGGAAGCTGCGGTGACTAAGTTCACTGAGTTAACTCCACATCTCCATTATGGTACTTCTTCCTGCAGAAAGGCATCCCATCGAGCCACTCTTCATCGTAAACCATGGAGATTAGTGATGATCTCAACCATTGAGACTTTCTACCAATGGTCCAACCAGGAGGAAGCCGACAGTTCGGAATTTTGGGGCCCTGCCATATTTCATCCGGTTATCTTAGGTGAGGCCCATAGGTTGAGAATGAGCTGGACCCCAATCAGCATGTTTAGGAAGGCTAATGGCAGGTTGATTAAAATGGACTCCCACAATTACAATATGCATATGGTGTCCTGTATACTCAGTGTGGAGCCGCAATACAACTGGATGTTAATGACAACCCCATTGGTGTATGGCATTGAAGACTTACGTTGGATCCTGCATTTTCTGGAGAGTTCATCCTGGTTGACTGTACAGCTGCCGCCAGATACATTCAACTATACTCACAACATTGATGACGATTGGGTCGCCCACGGGAGTAATGTGTCAGGTACTAAACGTGGTGCAGGGTTCATGCAAGTTGCAGATCCGTACAAGAAAGGCCCAGAATTTGGATCACTTGTTCACTGCACAACAATGGCTTGGGATACTTATATGTTGCCCCTAATTGGTGAAGTGGGGAAATTAAAAAAGGCCACACAAACATCAGATAGATTAATCGGATGACACCGCTATGAGGAAACTATTGGGAAGCGAGCTTTTGTGGTTTTATGCACCCTAATACTATGGAGAACAATGGTGAGCCATATCCCATTCAAGAATCCAAGACCCATCATCAACATCCCTCCTATGCATTTAACCACTGAACTTGTTACATTCACCAAGTCCTCTGCAGCTGGACATTTCTGCATTAATTTGGTGGACGGTAGCGATAAATGACTTAGAGAGAGAGTCACCGGGGTTGCCTCCATGCTGGCTACGACAATGGGCAACAGTAAGCCATTTGGCTCTCGTTGGTTGTTTATTTGCCTTATCTCTGTAGGGCTTATACTTGGCACTTCCTCGATGGATCCGGAAATATCTCAGTCGAAATAAGTATGGTGTGTACCTTCCGCAGTTGCTGACACGGGTAGAGTGAACCTGATCATGCTGAGGAATGTTATGTCTGAGTTTGCAAAGGCTTTCACAGGGAAGATGGACCAAGTACCTCCGTCTCGGAAGGTCAAGGGTATGATGTATGATCAGATCAAGGCTGCATTGTGGTTTGGGGCTCTAACGTTGGCTTGGCTCAAACACTATCTCCGGAACACCTTGACAGCGAAAGACAATGGAGGGAAGGTGATTCTGTGGGTATATTGGCCACTTACCCAGTGGCTCATCGAACAGGTTAGCACTCCTTCACAATCCCACTTTCTGCCACTCATATCAACTCTGACATTGAACTCTGACATGCATCAACTCTGACATTTAACTCTGACATCGACTCTTTGTATGACAATAATACTAACTGTGCACAGTACTGCCGCCTCTTTGGGTACAAGCGTTTTGCTATCCATAGCGTAATGAGTGCCGATGCACGAGCCTCCGTGCAGAAGTCATGTATCAACCTCGGGCAGCTGAGGGTCCTGGTCCTGTCCTATCTGACAAGCAATGAGGGCTGGAACCTATATTATAATTGCCGAAATTCTGTCATGGTAGAACAGGGTATAAAGGACCCGATGGAACATCAGGCATGGTCGCATGTCCGGCAGATGGGTGAACAGCAAACGCAACGCACAGCTCAATTGGTAAACCTCGCCACTATCAATCGGTTGATTGAAAACACCCAGCGGATGAAGCAATCACCATTGCTATATGCTCTGGGGGTTCTCCAGAACGCTGCCCATGAGGATATTGATCTTGATGCTGGTCAAGTATATGATATGTTCATTGGAATGATTTCACCACAGGCACTGCGGTGTGCCGTGATTGGTCATGATAACGATGTAATAATGGATGTTTGTTAATTCGTGATCTTTCTATAGTTTCCATTTTTAGGTCTGCGCTTTTTTTCCTTCTAGGTTGCTTCTTGGGTGTGGGATCTCTCTTTCGGGATCACAGTTTTGGTCTCTGTTTGGGTTTCCGGGTTTGCCCTGCTGGGTTTTGGGTCGCTTTTGGGTTATCTCACACTTGTCTGTTTGGAAGCTTTGGAGCTGTATAGATGACTAGTACTGACGAATGGAGTAATTTAGTCACTGACTTTGACTGCCGACCAGCCTGACTGCAACTCTGACAGCTGCAACTCTGACAGCTGCAACTCTGACTGCAGCGACTCTGACAGCAGCCACTCTGACATAAGCCCTCTGACAACAACTCTGACAACAATCTGACAACCGCTCTGACAGCAACTCTCCAATGAGTGTTCCATGACCATGCTCAGTGGACAAAAAGTCTCCATCATTTAACAATGCGAAATCTCTATTGTTAAGCACTCTTCAAGCATATCGCCCAGCAAGTACTCTACAGTCAAGGTTAAAATAAACGATGGTTTCGGTACTTGCTATAACCATATTGAAGGGACACCATGAGGTTGAACTATACCGAAATCCCTTAATACCGATAACAGCCAAGACTAACCCCCGAAGACATAAAGAAGCTAACAAACATAATGTGCATTCCAGATGCATAATAGTCCTATCCAACGAGATATCTGTCCCACATGGTTGTATGCTCAAGTTTGTCCTTAGTGTGTATTCACTTCAAAGATATGAGAGACACTCACAGTGCCGAAGAGGGATGCTTTAACACTTTCGAATACGAATTTGACTTGGCACGCATTTGATGGGCTTGGCTGGAGAGCCGATACATGGAGTAGCCACCGCTCTCTTCGTCTTGTTAACCGATATTGTATCATCAGACCGGCACTGTTCGATGCTTTCGGATGAGTGGCCAGTTGTAGCAGCCATTGTAGGGCTGTTAGATTGAGAACACTGTGGGTAGAGAATGGGACTCTATGCCGTACGAGAGTACGAATTCTAGTGCCTGATGGTGCTACCAAAGTACTGCACGACCTATATATATACTACACACTCCCAACATTCAGTTGGCAAGATCAGCAGATGTACCACACAGTGAATTACAATGGGTCCGTGAGTTTGATTCATCTACCCAATCCCCGGGCCCCACAGTAAACTGCAATGGTTCTGTGACATTGATTCTTCCATTTGAATCGCCAGGCCCAGTTGTGAGAAAAATATGCCAATCGAGCACAACTCGGCTCTGACATGGTGGCACAGACAGGTCGCTCTGCGAAGGTTGATCTGACAAGGTCGCTCTGACAAGGTCGCTTTGACAAGGTCGCTCTGACAGGGTGTTCTGACAGGTTGCTCTGACAAGCACATGCTACTCTTCTAACAAGCCCAGTGCCAATTTCGTATGGCCAACACTAAATACTTACTCGAGTTTGGATCAGGGAACACTAGCGGACATGATCCGGATATGGTCTACGAGTGGCCCACGTGGTCAAACCAAATCTTTCTCAGCTGCCTTTGTACGGATATGGGGGCCTAACCACTGACGAATATGAACTACTACCGATAGGGCTATGCGTCGTCCAACACTTAACCAGGTAAGTTACCTCTTGAACGTCCTTAGGTACCTACTCCCATACATAGGAGAGCTGCACCGCAAATCCCATCGACCTCCAACCATGTGCAGTTTCATGATGCTATACTACGTGCAATGCAATATTCAAATTATAAGGCCTTCAGTATGTTCACCCTCAGGTTGGGTCAGCAGCGGTTGCCCATGGAGGACTGGTGGTGAGATCTCGCTGGACATGTGTGAGCATACGATTTGTGACTGTTTCTGCCCCTTTGACTCGCATAGCTGTACAGATCATACTATGCAATTTTGAGATCCAGCTGTGTGGTGGGATCCACAGAGCGAGATCCGAGAGTGGTTGTGGGAGAAGTGTCTCATAGAGTGGCCCAACGTAGGGGTTTTTGGGCATGAATATAGTCGGGAAGATTGGCAGATTACTGATACTTAACAAAGTGGTATATTATCAATTCTAACTTATGGAACCTATAAAACTTACGGTGAACATGGGAAATTCCAGTATAACTTTGACTCTGACATGAGAGTCCCAAAGTATACGGTATAACTCGAACAATTGACTTAATTCTGACAATTTCCCTAACTCTGACAACATCAGCAAAATGTATTCTAGTTACTGGAAGCCTCCAGGAGTGTCGGAGAAAATGTGGAGTGTAAACTTAGATGCGTCAATTTCAGGAGAGTATCACACCCTAGGAGGGCATTCCTGCCGGCCTTCAGAGTAACTGGGATCTCTGATGACAGGTACCGGAGTGATTGTGACAGGTTTGGGAACACCTCGGAGCGCCAGAGAGAACTTTGGGAGCACCTGGGAGCACCCAGGAGCGCCGTCAACAACCTTGGGGGCGCCGGCGACAGTCCTGGGAGCGCCGGCGACAAGCCTGGGAGCACATCGAATCACAGTACAGCAGTCTGGAAAAACATCTTCTTTTGGAACGCTGCTGGTGCGCCTCAAAATCATAGCTACTACCTATCGTTTACCCAGGTATTCAGTTTGTATTCTCATCTATGTATCTACACACGGTATATCTGGACTGGCTGCAGGCGGTGCTTGAGAGCAATGTGAGGTGCGCCGGAAAATGATGATCCCGTGGACTCAGAGATACACTCCGAGGCTGTGATCGAGTGAGTTTAGAGATGACTTTGACGCGGCGACCAAGTGTATTTGGAGATGCAGTCCGAGATCGTAATCGAGCGAGTTTGTAGATGAACTTCGAGGCCATGATCATGCGAACTTGCAGGCCGTAATCGACCGAGTCTGGATATGCACTTGGAGGCCATGATCGTTAGAACTTGCAGGCCGTAATCGAGCGAGTTTGGAGATGCACTTGGGGTCGGTAATCGAGCGAGGTTGGACGAGTACTTGGAGGCAGTCGATGGATGGTGCGCCGGGTGCTGAGACTGTAATCATCAGTTCGTTATCTCACATCCATGGGAATGTGACATTACCATTTAGCTCTGATGGAGAGCTGGCTGATGGCGGTCGATTGTATAGGGAGGCACACCGCAACCAAGCTGCATTCAGGGGTCAACTCGAGATCTTAGAAATGAAATGAAGACAAACAATCCTCGGTGGATGATGTGCTCAGTGTATGCTGCACTCGGTGTCTACTCTTGATCATGACATGGAGAGATAAAGAGGGATGACTGAACTTTGTGTTCTGCGATGATGGTAGAGTTGTGGATAAGAAAGAGAGAGATGGGGGATGAAGATGGGAACAATGTGGAGGATAGAAGCGGATATGAGAAATCAAGGGTACTACTTTGCCTGATTGGGTTGGGAAGACCTCGTATCGGTGTACTTACACGCCGGATCGGAATTCGTACATGCTGTATCGGGGATGGTAAATTGACCTGCACTGAAACTTCTCTTAAGTAGCTGTTTGTCATGATGGTCTCCCCCATCTCCTCTCATCTCTCTCTTTCTCGTCCTCAACTCTACAATCACCTAAGAACACAAAGTTAAGTCATCGCTTTCTGTCTCTCCATGCCATGATCAAGAGTTCACACAGAGTACAGCATACACTGAGTGCAGCATTCACTGAGTACTGCATACACTGCGTACGGCATCATCACAAGATGGACTGTCTCCCGCTCCCAGCCAGTCTCTCATCTCTCGCCAGACCATGTTGTACTCAATTCTCTACATTGCCACAATTACAAGTTAACCAATGAATAGAGTCTGAGCTCCCATCACACCTCCCTCCCAAACGACCGCCTCCAGATTGACCACCACCAAGTTCCCCTTCAATCTCGCTTAATCATGGCCTCCAAGTGCATCTCCAAACTGGCTCGATCACAGCCTCCATGTGTATCTCTAAACTTGCATGATTACGCCGTCCTCCAAGTTCGCATGATTACGGCCTCCAAGTGCATCCCCAAACTAGCTCGAATACAGCCTCCAAACTCGCTGGATCACGGCCTCGAAATGCATCTCTAAGTTCACTTGATCATGGTGTGGTGAAACAGTGGAGGTAGAGGGCAGACAGCCCATCTTCAACACTCCGCCGCACATCGCATGGCATCCGAAAGGACTTCGTGAGACAGAGCGGTTCTAGCTCGAGGAGTATAGGAAGAGGGTGACAAGATATGAAGGGATACATGGCCATGATGAATGACACAAATTGCGTGGATCCATGAACCCTTGGCCAGAGAGCGTGAGACCAAGAGTGGGGATTGATAGAGTGTGTATTTCATATAATGAGATGATGTCTATCTACCCCAGGGACTCCCAAATATATACTGCCTGTCGCTCAGTCCATCTCCATTATCCCTGTATCTCCATATGTATATTTGGAGAGACTTAGATAATACATGCCATATTATGATGTAGCGAATGTTGTAACTGTAACAAAGACCAATTTGATTGATGAAATGCCTTGTGGTTATGGAACCCTAAGAACCTCTGGTGTGAGAATATGGCACCAAGTCTCCCGCAGAGCTTGTGCCGAGGTCTCAGCAGCTCTCGAAGCCTCCCACAGACCTGCGCAGAGGTCTCAGCAGCTCCAAACTTTGACTATCCTAATTGTCAAATCTCGTAGCATGGTGAATGCACCTCCCTCACTGCAGGTGCTTTTAGGAGCACGTGAGAATGCTCTTGCAGAGTCTGAGAGCAAGTTGCAAAGCTCCAGGGGGGGCTGGGAGCATCTAGAAGTACTTAGAAGCACTGGTGATGGGTACCGGAGTGACTGGAAGGGTTATGCATGGCTTCTGGGCCGAATTACATTTTGCTGAAGAACCAACCTACTCTGAAACAGGAAGCAACCCCCACCTATGATACGGCATTACATCAACTTCAACTCAGGACAACCCAATGTATACGGTATAACTTCAACTCTGACAATCACTTCAACTCTGACAATTACTTCAACTCTGACAATTTCCATAACTCTCACAACCTCCCTACTCTGATACGGGAAGCAACCGCACCTATAATACGGCATTACTTCTACTTTGACTAGGGAGACGCAATGTATATGGTATAACATCGACTCTGACAATGCCTTTAACTCTGACAACCACCCTACTCTGATACGGGAAGCACCCTCACGTATAATTCGTCATTACACCTACTTTGACTTGGGCAAACCAAATGTGTACGGTATAGCTTTGACTCTGACAATTACCTTAACTCTGATGATTTCCCTTACTCTGACATCCACCCTACTCTGATATGGGAAGGAACCCCACCTATAATACAGCATTACTTGAACTTTGACTCGGGAGAACCAAATGTATACCGTATAACTTCGACTCTGATGGTTACCTTAACTCTGACAATTTCCACAACTCTGACAACCACCCTACTCTGATACGGGAAGCAACTCCACCTATAATACAGCATTACTTCAACTTTGACTAGGGAGAACCCTATGTATATGGTATAACTTCGACTCTGACAGTTACTATAACTCTGACAAGTTCCACAACTCTGACAACCACCCTACCTGATACAGGAAGCAACCCCACCTATAATATGGCATTAGGTCAACTTTGACTCAGGTGACCCAACATACACAGTATAACTTGGACTCTAGCAATCACCCTAACTCTGACAATCACCCTAACTCTGACAATCACCCTAACTCTGACAATCACCCTAACTCTGACAATCACCCTAACTCTGACAATCACCCTAACTGACAACTACCCTACTCTGACAGCGGAAGCAACGTCGCCTATACGGTAATTACTTCAACTCTGACACGGAAGACTCAACATATACAGTATAATCTCAACTCTGGCATTACACTTGATTCTGACACATTTACAGCATAACTTCGACTTTCACATGGACCCTAACTCAGACACGGGAACCAATATTATTGGGTCTATGATCAACTCAGACAATGTTGTTTTTAGGTGACGGGAGATAGAAATGGACTATATAATAAACAGTGACAAGCCGTGGATTCCGTGTACATGCAAAGCTGATACACCCAAAGCGAAACTGTATAGCAACATACAACACACAGAATGGCAAACAGAACCAGATCCAGCAGCAGCACCCGCGACTGTTCTAGACAATTGGGAGGCAGCAGTGACCGCACTAGTGACAACAACGGGTCGAAATTCTCGGGTCGGTTCCGGTTCTGGTTCCACATGAAACCGGACTGTGGCAACGGGACTTGACACCCTAAAAACCCGGCCCAGTGGAAATGGGCCGGTTTTACCAACAAAAACCCGGCAAATTGACATCACAACTTTGTCTCCAATGAAGTATTTGAGTTCTGATTGTATCATGACATGATCAGTATGTAGATTGTGCAGTTCTAGCCGCTCTTTCGCCTCCCGATCTCAAATATGTGATCCGACCAATATTTGTTTAGTCGCTATCGAAAACCTGCTAGTTTTGCTTACAATTTGCCCTTTTTTCACAGCCACTCATCGAATATCAGTCAGATCACAAATTGGAAAGCAGGAGGTGAAAGAGCAGCCAGACCAACACAATCTACATACTGATCATGTCACAATACAATGACAACTCAAATACTTGATTGGAGGCCAAGGTTTCGGAAACATAAAGTTGTAATCGCAGGCCAGTTCCAACCGGCCCAAAAACCTCCGGGTAAATGCCTGGTCCGGGTAACAAATCCGCCGAGAGGAGCGGGTCAGGTTTCTGGCCAGGTCTGGAACCGAACTGAACCGAACCGCCGGCCAATACCTGGACTGCTGGCCGGTTACCCGGACCTGTTGCTAACAGTAGGCCACAATGATCATCAAAACTCTGGCACCAGTAGCCGTGGGACTCACTCAAATGAAAATGGCCGACGATGGCACCAGTCCTGGGGCGATAATGGTGGTAATGAGAGCTCAGAAGGCTAGCAGATGAGTGATTGCGATACCGATGACGATGGAACATGATCCCCACATCGAAGAACACGCATATTGAATAACTGTAGTCATGCTGCCAGTTTGAACAACCGAAGAGGGGTAATGACGCATCTGGCTCGACATTTATGTCTGACTGACAATTTCCAGCTGCCAGCACCTAGTCCTTCCAGCAGCCAGTGACAGATTAGTAGGAGCAGCAATGACCATCCCTGCTTTCGACTGACTATTTCTAGTAACGAACACCTAGTTTGTCCGACAACCAGCCGCGGGCAAGTAGAAGCCCAAATGTCCTCCCCCGCATTGACTGACAATACCTAGGCACAATCAATCACTCTTTCTCCTAGCAGCCCAGGTGGGGGAATAACCACACCCGCATCCAACATTAAACTCTCTAGCTAACAATACATTGTCATTGCAATCACCCCGTGACACTCCTCCAGGGAACCAGGAGTACTATGCTCAGCAGGTAAGAGTAATATTTCTTCATTATCTTTAACTTTGTGCAACCTCTCTAACTTAGGCAACACCTAGATACTAAAGCAGAATAGGTCCCCCATCGATACTGACCACCGGCGAAAGTGTAAGGTGGGCGACATCAGGGTGCCAAAATATTGGTGGGACATTGCCCGAGATCTATTCTTTTGCAGAATTCTTAGCGATGACCCCTACCCAGTCGATGTCAACACACAGTCCGAGGAAAGCTTCAAGAAAGCACACGAAATTCAACGTACAGCAATCAAGGAGTTTGACGTCTCAAAAGCTGTTCTCCACACTGTAAGTATTCGCATGTTTCAATCCCTGTTCAGTAGACCTGACAACCAAGCTCGCGGATCGCCAATAAGCTGCCCAAGCACTCCTCGCCGAACAGGCTTGTGAAGTTGTGCCCGATCAATATGCCACTAGCTTTTGGACCCTTTCGAACAATGACGGCCACAAGCTAGTAACAAGGCTAATCGCTCCTTGCACCCACCGGTATCGTCATTCACACTGTGAGAGTGAAGTATGACTGAACACCATTGACTCTATTCATGTCCTGACAATCAACTCAGATACCAGAAAATCGGGTTCTGCATGGTTCGCTATCGGGCGCGATGGCAAAAACCTTCTTTGAAAACTCAAAGCGTAATTTCTCCCGTCAGCCATATACGTCCCACTTCACCGATGAGATAACAGCAGAGTATTTGTTAGTTGCTACAACTGCAGTAAAGCGTTTATTGGACAACTGGGCGGGTGTAGTGTTAGCAACGGTTCCAGTTTTGGACCCGGCGGGTATTATAGGTCTGCGTGGCAACGGCCTTACCCCATCAAAAATTGACGATTTTTTAAGCGAACCATCACTTTAAGGCCACAAATATTAATTAGAGAGTTTAGTGTTTGGTATGTGAAATATGTAGCTTTGCACGGCGCATCTTTTGGCCGTCTCCG
>Ga0307515_10001555_pt1 | contig 51201 bp, 55 predicted proteins | sample 17_EM_MG_FD_194513 | JGI IMG/M metagenome (GOLD analysis project Ga0307515, IMG submission 194513) | Populus trichocarpa ectomycorrhiza microbial communities from riparian zone in the Pacific Northwest, United States - 17_EM | ecosystem: Host-associated > Plants > Roots > Unclassified | place...
AACCTGGTCTCATGGCCGACACCTTGTTGATTCTAGCATTGCCCTCTTTTCGAAGTCTTTGACTCTTCCCAATGTCTGTGCTTTCATTCTCTCCAAATTGCTGATCGCGCTCATGGGCTTCCCAAGAGTTAGTGCAGCCATTCACACCCTGACTGCTCATGAATGCACCTAAAGCAAGCTGAATAACATGCGCCATACATGGTATGTGGTTGCTCAATGCGGGCCACTCCATTCCAGAGGCCTCAAAGGAAGTTTGTAGTTCGCGAGTCATCGAGTAATTTGAGGAAGCGTTATTGGTGGTAATTCCATGTAAACGGCTGTCAGTCAGTTTAAAACGATCAAGAAGTTCCTTCAAATGTCCAGCTAGCCGTGCGCCCGTAGGCTGACCTTTGACCTTTAATACTGAATGAGCTTTCGAAATCGGAATAGAATGGGCTGTCAACCTCATCTAATGCCAGTTGTACTTCTCGCAAGGCTGACTTTCGTTCCATATAATGAGCAATGACCGACGTTATTGCTAATTTGTGTGTCGATGTCCATCCATCCAAAGCTAAACTAACTTTGTTTCTTCGTGGCAATTGCTGCTTAATTCCATCCACTGTCAGGGTGTATTCCCTCCGGCAAAAGTTAGTCAGGGTGCTGGCGGACGGTAACACCAACTGGCTCGGTAATGCATGGTATGATCGTCATAACTTCATGTTTGATATCGCATTCCATGGAATATGAGCCAAAACAAACCCTGACATGTGGTACCAATTCTAGGTGTCTTGGTGAAATTCGGCAGTTTGAAAGTCCTTTGATGCCAGTTTAGAGCGTTTTGTCTGTCAATTCAGTAAGTACACTTAAAATTTGAAAGGTAAATTTGATTTTCTTTTGCGAACTTACAATGGGAATACCTCGACTTCCTTTGCGCTTTAGTATCTCCAATGCTGTTTCAGCGACCGTTGAACTAGTCAATTCAGTTACCTCTGACACTGTTAATTCGTTTAACTTTGCGATGTGTGCTTTTGCCAGCAAGTGTCTGCCCATTGAGCTGGTCCCATGTTCTGATGGATGCCGAAGAACGTGATGGCAAACGATACATATGATGCCGGGGCTGCCAGTCTCATCAATTCCACAATGTAAATAGAATCGCCACGAAGGCGCATGTCGAGAGTTATCCCAAGTAATAGGTAGCTTTGAGCCAAAATTCATCGAAGCCCACCATGCATCAGAGATGATTCGTAAAGTAAGGTCGCTTAAATCACGAATACATATGCGTTCATTTTTTGAACATATCATAACCTCTAGCAACGCGGTATTTAAAGATTTTGTATCTGAGATTGCAGTAGGAAATTGAACTCTGGGTAATTCGATGTGGGTGACTGTTAGAAGATACCTGTTGGTCAGGTAAAATGCTGCTTCTTAAATATCGACTTTAGAGCTACAAGCAAGAAAAAAGTCAGACCTGTGAGACATCGCATGCATATTTCTGAAGTTGAATACAGGGGCATACAAAGACGAGACGGTTGCGATATCATCAGTAGCATCTTTGCCCATAAAGGCAACCAATAGTACGATTATGGGTCAACGCCGCTGCATTGCTGTCTGATTATCCACCAGGCAAGTCCAAAAATTGTTGACGCTCCGTTGATGCTCATTTTTAGGAGGTAGTAGCGATATCATCAGTAGCATTTTTGGGTAGAAAGGCGGCCGAAATTGTGATGATGGGTATATGCCATTGCTCAGCCCATGAATTGTCCATGATGCAAGACCAAAAATCCTTGACGCTCCGTTGACGCTCATTTTCAGGAGGTGGTAGCGATATGCTCCTTAGCTCTTTTGCCCATAAAGGCGGCCAACATTATGATTATGGGTATATGCCGTTGCTCAGCCCGTGAATTGTCCATGATGCAAGACCAAACATTGTTGATGCTCCGTTGACACTCATCGTTAGGAGGTGGTATCGATATGGTCGTTGGCTCTTTTGCCCATAATGGTGGCCAATACAGCCATTATGGCTTAATGCTGTCGCGCAGCCCAGTTACTATCCAAGATGCAAGACCAAAAATCGGTGACGCTCCGTTGATGCTCACTTCTCCGATGGGGCAACGAGCATGTCGCTTCCCTTTTTACATTGAAAGCCGGCCAATAACTTCTGTTTGGATTGATGTGACTATGCAACCCTTTGATTGCCGAAAAGATCAAACAAAAATCGTTGACACTCCGTTGACGCTCACCTTGGAGGCGCAATCATTTTGGTTGAATGTCATACCGTCATTATTGACAGCCAATATTCTGTTTCTAGGTAGAATCGTTTGTATCCTACAGCATCGAGGCCTCTCAGTTTCTGAGCCACCACTATCCACGTCATCAGCTCGATGAATGACGTAGTTCCGTCATGTCTTAGCGCTTTGAGCCGGTATGTTACGGCATACAGAGCCATCAACTAATCTTAGACATATAGAGCCCGACTTCCTGACCTTTCTTTTTCCAGCTTGTTTTCCTCGATATCCATGACGTCCCATAAGCAATTTTCAAAATTTCGACCATGAGCAGTAGGTCTGAGCGGACAGTTATGCAGTTGGGTATATGAACTAATGCTGCATGACGGCTGCCATCGATCCGGGTTCAGACTGCGCACTGACCGCTCGTCGTATGACTCGTCTGGCATCACTGAACAAAATGTTGTTAGTAAATTTCGTCTCTATTTTAGGTGATGCTTTCAAATGTAACCGTAATAGGCAAGTGGATATCAAGTTTGCTGGCCGTCTGTCAACCAGATTTGGAGTCTAGAAGATTCACATGGCCCGTACGACCCTTGCACACGCTCTGATGAAATATCATGTCTCACAATGTGGTCACTGAAATTGGGAAAAGCTGACACGTCGCAAAGTAGGTAAACAAATTGCTTTTCCGCGAGATAGGTCTGCAAAACTAACTCTCTGGCTATCTATACCTCCGGCAATGCAGGAGCCATCACCAGATCTTCGTCCATATCCGATTTCTATATGGTAATTAATTAGGGATGCTTGATGCAGGGGTAAAAGCTTACGGGTTCAACTAGCTTTGCATCCTGCATCGGCGTCGAATCGGTTGATGCGTCGGGCAAAAGAACCGGTATGAATTTGTTTGAGTGTGGTTTCTCCGAACCCAACCTCATTTGACTACTTCCTGGTTGAGAAGTCACTGCCGGCATTTCCAATTGTCCTTGGATGATATCAAGAGTCTGCATATGCTCTCCAGCTGTTGTCGGGGATGCTGACTCTGCAGTCATGTCTATTTGAGGCGTGACAACTGCTGGAACCTTCAATTTGGCGGTCCCGTACTTCACATCTCTCTTACAAAAGTAGTCGGCTGCATCCCCCTTTCCTGGTTAGGTCAATTCGTCAAGCCTCATCTGCATCTGCCGAAAACTCTCCATGCGGTGCTGTACCGTTTTGGAGATTGTTCCCATCACCCAGCCAGGTTCATCATCATCACTGAGCTTGCGGAGATCTGTATCTACTTCATCATCTTCCTCGTCTTCCCCATCCTGCTCGTCGTCGGTACTTGCAAGATCGCTCATACTGTCTCCGATAGCATTCAACATCTCTTCAAACGGTGTTTCGGGCTTTCCGGTTGCAGTAGTCATGTCTTTCAGCTCTTGCATCATCGCTGTCTCTGCATCTTGAACTCGCTGCCTTGCCACAGCGGTCTCTCTCCACACAAAATCCTCGATCCATTTCTCTTTCTCTTCGTTGCTTATGAAGTGCGTCTCCTGTCGTTTCTCAGCCGCAAGCTTCTTTTCAGATCGTAAGCTGCGCAATGCTCCCAATGCTCGGACCTGTTCAGCCTCCAAGCCGCTCATGGCTTCATTCGCTTGATGACGTCGACGTGTGGCTGTCGCTGTTGATTTGCCGTATTTGCCTGCCAGAAGTGGTGAAAAGTCCTTTTTCGGAGCATTGACCATTTTATCGTGTGTTGACCTTCTTGTTGGGCGAGATGTTGGATGTTGCAAGATATGGACCACATGGAGGCAAGCTGAGTCTTTCATGTCAAGGTTCGTACGTTTGATCAACTCGAACAAACCAATATTTGCGTTTTGACCGTCATTTCAGCTGCAATAGTGACACTAATTGTACGTTATGACATCATAGTTAGCGTATGTTTCATGTAAGATCCCGGCTATGTGTTGAGACAAACATCACCAGACGACCTTTCCGTCAAAGTATTTCCATTTTATATCTATCGAACACGAGATATTAGCTGTCGTTCACTTCAATATATCGCTGCAAACTAACAAACAAACATCATCAGACTGAGTTACTGCAAATCGCGGGACCATTGGAATCACCTCCAACTATGATGTATCTTGAATTGAATGTGCAAGTTGACAGTCATTCATTCCTTTGTGACCTGTTGCTTACTATATATTCCTCAGGACTTTCCACTTTTCGTTATCATCTTCCTCACCTTTTCCACAACGGCAAGTAATGGCTCCACAAACACCTCACCCGGGTGTGATTCAATCAGAATCGAGCCGAACAACGGGCGCTTCTTCTAATGCGCCTTCGGCCGAGACACAGCGGCAATGCAGACACCAGTTAGTCCACCGCGATGCTGCAATTGCAGCCACCGAGAATATGGCCCAGGACGCACATTTAAAAAAAAGTATGTAAAACTGGTCGCAGCAATAATGGGCAGCAGCATGCAATCGGATGTGAGTAGCTCCATATCGCTATAGAAGGCGGTCAACTTACCATATAATGTACAGCTGGTGCACGTAGAGACATGCGTGACCAATTTATCGCTGCCCGTAATGGCAAACCACCATGGTCGACAAAGTCATTTGTTCGCACAGTCCGCGAAATGGAACATCATGATGTCATCAGCGCTGGGGTTTTCGCGGATGAATTTCGTGATAAACGTCCCCGGGAGTGGACAAAGCAGGCTTTAAAGACTCTAGAGAAGGCGACGGAGTCGTATATGGTCGAGGTAATAGCCGCAGCTTCATTTTAGAAGCAGCAACTAATTTCTTGTAGGTTTTCAACATGTCTGCTACTATGGCAAGGCAAGGAGGTCTGGTACAGCTGGAACAGTCCGACATGCGCCTTGCCTTGAATATGGCGAAAATGGCCAAAGGAGGGTTTTCGCAGGCCGCAGTAAAGGAAATGCAACAACTAATCAAGAAACCTCGAGCCGAAGTCCGAGAAGAGAAGTAGCGAGGAGTTGAGTTTCCTGGGCATCGGAAGGTGAAGGCTACTATGGAAAGACACCCGGCAATGGTTTATTAAAATCATACGGCTGGCTGCCTTCCATGCCAAAATGGAACTGCAAAGGATCCGCAGACACGCTGGAGGCGCAAAGGATCCACCGCTCCTCCACCAGAACCGGCGGCACCTCTCCCCGGAAGGCAATCTCCGCCCGGAAGGCCACCTGCGCCACCAGGGGACACTGAGGGAAATGAAAGTTACGAAATCCAAGGTATGCCATCCAGGTGTGTATATATGCATTCTCCACTTCCAATCACTCAATTTTTCAATCATAATGCATTTGCCAAGGTTAGCAAGCGCGATAAAGATTTTATTCCAGATTTGCTGAGTACGCAATCTGCTGCATGGAAATACCGCTAATATTGATCTTGATGATGACAACAGCCTTTTGGGCGAATCTGAGGGTTAGGATGAGAATTGATTGAAAGGAACAGGAGTTTTGAGTATTATCATTATCTACTATTAGCGGACACTTTAAAGTATATTTCAAAGGATATATTTATATGCACAATTAAAGAACAATGTAGTGATGAATGGAAACATACATGAAAAGGATTGAATGACTGTTAAAACACTGTAAATGATATTCCATGCCAAAGTGAATGGTTGCATAATGCGGATACGCCTGTGGCGAAATGAGCGTCAACGGAGCATCAACGATTTTTCGTCATGTAAGTCATGTGATTAGAATGTGAATTTATCGTTTTTATCTATAATCATTGCATTGGCTGCCTTTTTAGGCAAAATAGAATGCTTCACTCTGCTTGCCCCATGTTAAAAATGAGTGTCAACAAAGCGACAATGTTTTTGGTCTTGAATCTTGGGTAATCTTGGTGGTAAATGATCGTATACATCTATAAACAATGTTTTGGCAGCCTTTGTATGCAGATACGCAAGAGGTCGTCCTGCCGCAGCCTCCCAGACAATCACAACTAAATTTGTTTTCAATGCTGCAACTCAGTGATCCTGAACGTTTTAGCCTGTAAACCCAGTCGAAACTCCATATATAGACACTAGCGGCCATCTCGCGCTTTGATTAACCATCCTGCAAGGCCAAGAATTGTTGACGTTCCGTTGACGCTCATTTTCAAGATCGGGCAAGGTGCGTGTTGCTTTCTTTTTTGCCTGTAAAGGCGGCCAATACATCGCTTATGCCTAACAAAGGACCAGTCACTTGTCAATTACCTGACTTACGAGACTAAAAATCGTTGACGCTCCGTTGACGCTCATTTTCAAGATTGGGCAGGGAGCATGTTACTTTCTTTTTAGCCTGTAAAGGCGGCCAATCCATCGCTTATGCATAACAAAGGACCAGTTACTTTTCAATTACCTGACTTACAAGACTGAAAATGGTTGACGCTCTGTTGATGCTCATTTTCAGAATGGGGCATGGAGCGTGTATCACTTGTTTTCCCTTATACAGGCGGCTGATTCATGGGAAAAGAATAACGGTGTGCAAAAGTTGATATTTTGCGATTAACAGTAGGGTAACTAAATGCGACCATAAATAGAAAAACCCGAAACACAGAACCAGAGATTGGAACTGACGGGTCAAGCCAAACCTGGGAAAACCCGCGGTTTGACAGGTACGGGTCCGGGTTTGGCCTGCCAAGACGCTGCGGGTCAGGATTTTGGACGGTTCTGGACCTGAACCCAACCGTTTATCCGGTCCAAACCCGGACCGCTGGCGGGGTACCTGGACCTGTTGCTAACACTAGACTGCGGTCCCTCTATCCACATGATGCTGGATCCATTTCTCTTTTCCTTCGATGTGTGAAATGTGTGTTTCCCATTGTTTCCCTGCCGCAAGCTTCTTTTTTGATCATAAGATGCTCATTGCTCCCAACGCTTGGACCCTTTCTGCCTGCAAGCCACTGTTGCCTTGATTTGCTTGATGACATTGTCGTGTGGATTTCTTCGTCGATTTGCTGTATTTGGCCGCTAGAAGTAGTGAAAGGATCTTTTTCCGAGCATTGACCATTGTATCATGTGTTGACCTTGTTGTTGGGCAAGATGTTGGATGTTGCAAGATATGGACCACATGGAGGCAAGCTGCATCTTCTATGTCAAGGTTGGTAAGGTTCATCAATTAGAACAAACCAAAATCAATGTTTTGACCGTGACATCATTGGGAATAGTCATGCTAACCGTACATTAAGACTTCATGTTTAGCGGGTGATTCATGCGAGATCCCAGCGTTTTTTTCAGACGAACATCACCAGACGTCTTTTCCTTCGAAGAATGTCCTTTGTATATCAATCAAAAATGAGATATCAGCCGTCGTTCATGATGATATATCCCTGCAAACGAACCAACAACATCACACCGATTTCCTGCGAATCACAGCACCATTAGTATACCGTGCAGCTAGACGTGGTGAGGCTAAACGCAGCCCGATTCGGCTTCAATTGAAGGTGCAAGTTGGCTGTCACTCGTTCCATTTTGACTTGGCGCTAAGTATATCATCTTCAGGACCTCCCACTCCTTTTCGTGACCATCTTCCTTACCATTCCACAGAAGCAAGTCATGGCTCCAGAAATACTTGAAGCAGGTGTGATCAAAGCCGAATCGAGCCGAACAACAGGAGCTTCAAACAATGCGCCACCTGGTGAGACACAGCAGCAACGCATACACCAGTTAGTTGACCGCGACGCTGCAATTGTAGCCACCGACAATATCACCTAGGACGCACATTTAAAATAGTACATAAAACCGGAAGCAGCAAGAATAAGAAGCAGCATGCGAGTGCATGTGAGTCAATCCATATCGATCTGGATGACCGTCAACTACCAGTATAACGCACAGCTGGGGTACGTAGAGACCTACATGACCAATTCATCGCTGCCAATAATGGGAAACTTCCATGGTCAAACAAGGCATTTGTCGGCACAGTCCGCAAGATTGAACGTCACGATGCTGTTAGTTCTGGGATTGTCCTGGCCCAATTTGGTGATAAAAGTCCCCTGGAATGGACGAAACAGGCTTCAAAGACCTTAGAGGAGGCTACGGAGTCGCATATGGTTGAGGTAACAGCCAATTCCCACTCTAGAAGCAGCAACTAATTTCTTGTAGGTTTTCACCATGCCAGCTACTATGGCAAGACAAGGAGGTCGGGTACAGCTTGGACTGTCCAACATGTGTTTTGCCTTGAATATGGCCAAAATGGCTAAAGCAGGGTTTTTGCACGCCGCAATTGCAGAAACGCAACAATGAATCCAGGAACCACGAGCCTAAGTTCGAGAGGAGAAGAAGTGGGGTGTTGTGTGACCCGGGCATAACAAGGTGAACGCTGCGATAGACAGACACCTGGCCATGGTTGGGGAAAATCAAATGGATGGCTGTCTTCCTTGCCAAAATGGCACGCAAAGAATCCGCAGACTCACTGGAGGCGCAAAGACACGGGTGCACATCCACCATGACCAGCACCACCGTGGCACAGAACGCCACCTGTGCCACCTGATCACAGTGAGAGAACTCAAAGCTCCGAAACAGAAGGTGTGCAACCCGGCTATGTGTATATACATACTCCGCTTCCCAGCACTTGATTGTTCTATCTTGATCATTATACCAAGGATCCCATGCGCCATAATGATAATATTCCAGATTTGCTGACTGATGAAAGTCCATCCACAGGTTAGTACACTATCAGCTGCGTGGTAATGCAGCTGACAGCCATTTTGTAGATAACAGCAGCCTTTTGAGTGAACATGACAGCGAATGCGAGAGTTGACTGAAGGGAACGGGATTTTCGAGTATTATCATCAACTACAATGAGCGAACACTTTACAGTATATTTTAAATGGTATATCGATATGCATCATTAAAGAACAATGTACTCAGAAACGAGAATGTACACGAACAGCACAGAATGGCTGCCGCAAGACGATGAGTGGTAATATATGCCAACATTGATGATTCCATATTGTGGTTACACCCATGTCAAAATGAGCGTCCACTGAGTGTCAACGACTTCAGGTCCCTTAAGTTGGATAATAAAAATCTGATTTGGTATCAAATACACATAATGGATGTGTTGCCACCCTTCATCAGCAAAAGAGAAAGCAACACGCTCCCTGCCCCATCTTGAAAATGAGCGTCAACAGAACGTCAACAACTTTCGGTCTCGTTAGTCTGGTAAGTATGAATTATTTCGTAGTGGTTATAAATAACAACAGCATTGACAACCTTTAGATGCAGGAGGGAGAGCGAGACGCTCCCTGCCCCATCTTGCAAATGAGCATCAACGGAGCGTCAATGATTTCGGGTCTTCTTAGTGTGGCAATTAAGAAGTAATTTTGCAGTGGTTATCCATAACAACAGTATTGACAACATTTATACCCAAAAATAAAAAAAAGGGAGATGCTCTGGGTCCCATCATGAAAATGAGCGTCAACGGAGCGTCAAGAATTCATGGTCCAGTAAATCGGGTGATAAACACACAATTCGGTAGTGATTATACATAATGAAAGTGTCGCCGTCCTTCATAGGCAAAAAAATAGCAACACACTCCGTGTCCTATTTTGAACATCAGCGTCAACAGAGCGTCAACAATTTTAGGTCTTGTTAGTCCGGTAATTATGAAGTAATTATGTAGTGGTTATACATAACAACAGTATTAACAACCTTTAGATGCAAAAAAGGAAGCAAAACGCTCCCTGCCCCATGTTGAAAATGATTGTCAACTCAGCATCAACAATTTTTGGTCATGTAAGTCGGGTAATAAAAACGCGATTTGGCAGGGAGTTCACATAATGGAAGTGTTGTCATCCTTTATAGGCAAAAAAAAAGCAACTCGCTCCCTGCCCAATCTTGAAAATGACCATCAACAGAGCATCAACAATTTTAGGTCTTATTAGTCTGGTAATTAAGAAGTAATTTTGTAGTAGTTATACATAACAGTATTGACAACCTTTATACTCAGAAAAGAAAGCGAGACACTCCGTGTCCGATCTTGAAAATGAGTGTCAACGTAGCGTCAACAATGTTTTATCCTGAAAGCCTGGTAAGAAAAACGCAATTTGGTAGTGATCACACGTAATGGATGCTTTGCCATCCTTTATCACCAAAAATGAAAGCGACACACTCCCTGTCTCATTATGAAAATGTGATTCAATGGAGTGTCGACGATCTGGGGCCTTCGATCATTATTTATCGACGGACGCGGTGGCTGATAAAGTTCATATAGTCAGTTTTGGCCGTTTTTGTAGTTTAAAAAACTTGTGATCACTTAGTTGCACACTTGTAAATGAAATAAGTTGTTACTGCTCAGGAGGCTACCGCAGGAATATGATTTGCTTATTTGCTCACAAAGGCTGCTAATCGGTTGTTTATAGATCTGTTCGATCAAGCACCACTTAGATTACCCAAGATGCAAGACCATCATGTGTTGACATTCCATTGCAGCTCATTTTCAGGATGGGGCAGGGAGCGTCTCTCTACTTGTTTGCTATATAAAGGTTGTAAATACATCAGACAATGACAATGCAGTACCATAGTCTATGTTTTGAAATTAACAGTAGGATATCTGAATGTAACCATAAATAGAAAAACCCGAAACACAGAACCGGAGATTGGACCTGACAGTTATACCCAGACCTGGCGAAACCCCCGAGTTCACAGGTACGGGGCCAGTATTAGGCTGCCAAGAAGCAGTGGCTCTGGATTTCTGATGGTTCGGGAACCGAACCAAACCGTTTTTCCTGTCCAAACCCGGACCGCTGGCTGGTAACCCGGACCTGTTGCTAACACTACATGGAGGCGATCCATTGACGGCGCGCCATGTGCTGAAACTCTATCCATCAGTTGGTTAACTCGCATCCATGGGAATGTGACAGGTTGACTGTACCTTAGAGCTCTCATGGAGAGCTGGCTGATGGCAGTCAATTGTGTAGGGAGGCACGCTGGAAGCTGCCGCTACATTCCGGGGTCAAGTCGTAATCATGAGACTCCTGGGACGACAAACAATCTCGGGTGGATGCTGTACATGGTGTTCGCTGTACTCGGTGTATGCTGTACTCAGTGTATGCTGTACTCGGTGCATGCTGTACTCGGTGTGTGCCGTACTTGAGATATGCTGTACGTGGTGTCAACTCATGATCATGGCATGGAGAGATACTGAGGGATGACTTAACTTTGTGTGCTGGGATGATGGTAAGGTTGTGGACGAAAAAGAGAGAGAGGAGAATGAAGATGAGAATGATGTGGAGGCTACGAGTGGGTATGAGAAAGCGGGGGTCCGAACTGCCTGGATGGGTCGGGAAGACCTCGTATCAGTGTAATCACACGCCGGATCTGGACAGGTACCTGCCGTATCAGGGATGGTAACTTGACCCTCACACGAAATTCTCTCAAGTCCCAGTTTCTCATGATGATTTCCCCCATCTCCTCTCATCTCTCTCTTTCTGGTCCTCAACTCTACTATCACCTAAGATCATGAAGTTAAGTCCATCCCTCTCTATCTCTTCATGCCATGATGGAGAGTTATCACCGAGTACAGCATACACCAAGTACAGCATACACCGAGTTCTGCATACACCCCATACTGCATCATCCCAAGATCGACTTTCTCCCGCTCCCAGCCAGTCTTCTCAGCTCTCAGCAGACCTTGTTGTACTCAATTATCTACATTCCAACAATTACGAGTTGACCAATGAATAGAGTCTCAGCTTCCGCTGCACATGCCACCTGATCTACCGGCTCCATATTCACTGCCTCCAGATTGGCTGCCTGCAGATTGACTGCCTCCAGATTGACCGCCTTTAGATCAATTGCCTCCAGATCAACCACCTCCAAGTACTCCTCCAATCTTGATTGATCATGGCCTCCAAATGTATCTCTCAACACTCTCAATTATGGTTTCCAAGTGCATCTCTGAGTCCACGTGATCTCGGCCTTCAAGTTCACCTCCAGACTCGCTCAATCACGGCGTCCAGGTGCATCTCTGAGTTCACTCGATCTCTCGGTCTGCAAGCGCATCTCCAAACTCACTTGATTGTGGCTGTCAAAAGGATCTCCGAGTTCACTCGATCTCAGTCTCGAAGTGCATCTTCAAACATGCTCGATCATAGCCTCCAAGTACATCTTCATGGAGCGATGGCGGCTGTAATGAGATACAGGCGTAACGGAGGTGGACAGAGTGACGGGGAGTATATATTCGGCAGACTCCGGAGTAGATTGACATCATCTCATTTCCATCTCATCTTATCATACAATGAAAATACACACTCTATCGTTCCCAACATTTGGTCTCACTCGCTCTGTCCGAGATTTAATGGTTCCACCCAATTGCATGGATCCTCAACGCCGGGTAGTATTATATCTTCCCACCTGAGTTCTACGCTCCTTGAACGAGTACTGCTCTTCCTCATGAATCCTGTTTGGATGTCGCGAGAGGTACAGCGGAATGTTGAAGGTGGGCTCCCTGCCTTCTAGCTCCAAGTAGTGCATCTTTAAGATCTCTGAATGAGCATGTCCAGGTGCTCCTCCGATTATTCTCGAGTACCATCTGTGGCCAGATTGACAGTATGTTTAGATATACAGATACTTCAATACTGAGTGCCATATTATGATGTAGCGAATCTTGTGACTGTAACAAAGATGAATCTGACAAGACGAAATGCTATGTGGTTATGTAGGAACCACTACTGTGATTATACGGCTCCAAGTCTCTCGCGGAGCTGCACAGTGGTCTCTGCTGCTCTTGAAGTATCCTGCTGAGCTGCACAGCAGTCTTGGCTGCTCTCGATGTATCCCGCAGAGCTGCGCAGTGGTCTCAACCCCTCTTGAAGTCTCCCGCGGATCTGCGCAGAGGTCTCAGGAGCTCTATACTTTGACTATTCTATAAGTCAAATCTTGTAGCATCCTGAATGCACCTCCATAACTCCGGGTGCTTTCAGGAGCACCTGAGAATGCTCCTGCAGAGTCTGAGAGCTCTTTGCTTAGCTCTAGGGGGGTCTGGGAGCATCTGGAAGTACTTAGAAGCACTGGTGAGGTCGCCAGGAGTGTCTGGGAGGATTGTGCATTGCTTTCGGACCTATTTACATTTTGCTGATGCCCTCTGCTTCTGACGTCAGTAGCAATGACATCGTTGTTAGCACCTGTGCTAGAATCCGACCGCTCATCTACCACCAGGCCGCTCCCTCTCCTGATTGCTGTCGAAACTCTTGGTCTTTTTCTTATTTCTCATGGTGGATGGCTGATCCCGATATCTCCTTTTTGAATTGGTGGCTCTTGCAAGCACACTACGTGCGCCCTACGTTCGATTGCAGTCTGCGATGCTGCAATTGTCCACTCGTATCACCTTGCGCAGTTGTGCTGGATCACTCTAATCATTGGTAGTGAGGGCTCCACCTTCAGTTTCAGTCGCGGTGGGACTCGCAACCTCGGTCTAGGTCTCGGTCATCATGACGTCTCTTGCCCCCCCAGTTGCCTCCTCTTCCTCCACTTCGCCCATCTCCTCTTCTTCGCTTCCCCCGTCTGCTGCCACTCTTCTCCTGGGTCTAGAACCTAGCACCACTCTGTTCGTCCCCGGTGCCCAGTGCATAGCTGTGCTCGGGAGAGCGTGCCCTGCCGTTCCCGTCTGTCTGCTCTGCCGCGCCGCTTTGGTGGCTTCGCACTTCTTCGCGGACCTGCTGCTGAACGCAATATGATGTCTTTTGCAGATGGGGCTCTTCTCCCGTGTGTGGCCGCAGAGTGATCCCGGCTTTGCCCTCCACACAACTACATTGCATTTGTGGTCGCTCGTTCGGCGAATACCTGAGCAGTAGCCACACTTGGGCTTATTGCTTCCCATGTTTTCTATGTGGCCCCTTCGACAGCAGAGCTCACACCTACTGTCAGGGCCCGCGTTGGTGAACGCCTCGACTCGGTACCACACTCCCGCTGCCTTGCAACTTTTTTTTCCTAAGCTCTGTTCCACCTTGCTTCCCTATATGACCACAACTACTGATGATGCTGTGGTTTCTCTGTTCTGCCACCTCACCCAGATAGTGCAGGGCTATGCCAGCCATCGTACCTGGGTGGGGATCGCTATGCCCTCGTTGTCCACTTCAACTTCCTGTCACATCGTGGGCAAGCCTTCTGTGCCTTTTCCTATGTACCGCACGAGAGGTACTGCATGGATCTTTATCCTGTCCCAGGTCTCGTACTCTTTGACATCCACTACTCCTCTGTCGACAGTTTTCGCTGCTCTGATGATGATGTCGCGGTACTGCAGAGCCATCTCCGCTGTCGGATTCTGGTGCATGCCTGCCGTGATTGCGCCCTTTGCATTCGTGTTTGTGTTCATGATCGTAATGTGGGCCGGGGCCTGCTGATGGAACAGCGCTCTGTTGATCGCTGATGCAATTTCTCGATCTGTCTTATTGGGGAGTGGCACAATCCCGACCCTCCTCAGGATTGAGCGTCTGTTTGCCATGCTCGAGCCTGTTGTCGGGGCCGGGGCTGGGCTGCCCAATTTCTCCTGGGTTCGTAGTGGGACCGTCTCACATCATCTGGTCAGTGTCGGTTCCGATGTCGTCGCCTCTGTCAGCATCCACCACGTTCTCAGCATTGGTGTCAGTGTTGGTCCCCGTGCTGGTGCTAGGTTCGGCTTTGGGTTTGGGTTTGGTTTCGGCGTTGGCACTAATGTGAGCTGCCTTCTAGGCTTGGGCTGTTGGCGCTCCTCCGGTTACTTTGGATCACCTGTCTGCGTCAGGTCTGCATGTATCAAGGCCTCCATGCTGACTCCCTCGGTGCCTACTTTCGTTTCCTCTCTCTGGCCCCGGTCTGTAGCAGCCGCCACTCTCGCAACCATGTCTGAGATGCCCTTGCCTCACAGTACGTCATCCTGGTGGTACCAATCCCGCTTTCCTTCTTTTTCCTCCAATTATGTTTTCATCCCTCCCCACTGTGCCTCCTGCAGTGCAGTCTGCGTCTCGAGCATGTTTGCCATCTTTGCAATGGTTCGGTGTAGCGGTGCTACTTTGTGGGCTTGCTGAATGGCCGCTCGCACCATGCGGCTCCTCCAGTCCCCGAGGGCCCAGGCGGTCACCGGGACCTCACTCTTTCTCTGCGTTCGATTCGCGTTTCTCTCCATCGGCTCAAGTATGTCTCCCTCCGCAGTCTCCGCGGCGATGGATGTCACCACGGTCCCCTCCTCCATCGCCATATTCATAGGGACATCGCTCCTCCCGTCTGCTGCACCTCCCGTGGCCAGGCCTCCCCTCTCGCTGACTCTGACTTCCGTCATCACTTCTGTGAGGCACACGTCGTCCAGGGTAGTCCTCGTCATCGCTTGCTTGTTGGCCGACGTGTTGGGTCGAATGCATTCTTTGCCAAGGCTCCAAGCGAATCCACTCAACTGCATGGATTCCTGTGCACGCCATCCTCGGGAGGACCAGAGCGTGCTGGGAAGCTCGCTCCAGGGTCAATTCGACGACCAAAATCAATTGCCGCAGTCCTTTTCCCAATTGCTATCATTGTGGTCGACTAAATGCGCTGTTTCTGTTTCGCCAAGACCTTTGTCGCATCTGGTTCAGGTTTTAGCCACTGGGAGTGTGTGAGAGTTGTTGGACCAGAATCCCAGAATGGTCAAATCTTGGAGTTGACAGAACTACTGAAGTGGCCTTGAGTTGCACCTGGAAGCACTGGCAACAAATCTCAGTGTTGGCTGGACTGATGCAGAGGCCCCAGGTATACCAGGGAGCAGCAGGAACAATTGAGTGAATATACGGAAAATCTGGTGACAATTTTGGTCACACTTACATGTGATGGCCGCATGATTCAGAGTATATTAAAATAGTGTAAAGTATGCTGGGAACAACAACATATATCAGCACAATGTAATTACGTCACTGGGAGCCTCTGGTAGTGTTTGAGAGTTGTTCAACCAGAATCCCAGGGTGGTCAGATTTCAGAGTTGAGTGGACCAACACAGTGGCCCTCCAGTGAACCTGGAAGAGCAGGCAACAACTCTGGGAGGACCAGGAGGTTTGGTGACAACCAGGGTAGCACCTGGGAGTTCTGACGACAAGCCTCAAGGTGCCAGCAGAAGGGTCTAGGGTAGTGTTAGCAATGTGTCAGGGTAACCTGCCAGCGGTCCGGGTTACGACCGGTGGTTCGGTTCAGTTCGGATCCAGCCCCGGCCAAAGACCCGACCTGCTTCGTCTTGGCAGGGTTGTTACGCGGGCCGCACTAAAACCCGAGATTTTTTGACCGGGTCGTACCCGCACCGTGGTTCCATTTTACAGCGCCAACAACTTTCGCTCCAATGAAGTATCTGAGATCTCAATGTATCATGACACGATGAATATGAAAATTGTGCAGTTTTACACGCTGTTCAACCTCCTGCTTTCAGATTTGCGACCGGACCAATATTTGTTGAATCGCTGTGACATACCACCGGATTGTCAGTGAAACCCGCTGTTTTCAATTGCGACTCAACGAATAGTGGTCCGATCTCAAGTCTGACAGTGGGAGGTGACAGAGCGGCTAAAACTTCAAACTTACGTACTGATTATATTATGGTATGATCAGAACTCAAATACTTAATTGGAGCCAACATTGTGAACTTGGAATGCCGGGTTTTTGGTGGAATAAGCGGCCCGGTTCCAACAGTCTGGGTGTTTCGTTTGGTAGGACCCATTGCCACTGTCCAGTTTCGGGCCTAACCAGACTAGGCACCAGCCTGGCAATTTGGACCCATTGCTGTCACTAGCTAGGAGTACCTTGAATCCAGTGTTAGCAACAGTTCTGGACGGTCACTTTGGGTCCGGGTCGGCGTCCAAACCCAACCTTTGCTACATTGGCGGGCCAGGTTGTCAATACACCCAATCCTGCAACTTGGGTACGATTCGATGGAAATCCCTCTACCTGTCTAAATTGCACAGGTTGTGAGTGGGTTGCCTAGCGGGTACATGTATCGATTCATATAAGGCTCATGTAGTTGCAGTTTGATTATAGTATCCTATCAAAATCACATATTCAACAGCAAATGATGTGTGTTTACCTGGTTTGCAGTTTGCGATATCAATCAATTTGGAATCCAAGTGTTTCCTTTGATATATCCTATTTTGCCTATCAAGGCGGTCAAGAGTTCTGTTATGTAATCAAATATCCGCGCAAGGCCTTGATTACCAAATATGCAACACCAACAATTGTTGACGCTCTGTTGAGACTCATTTTCAGAATGCGGCAGGGAGCCTGTCGCAGTTGTTTTTGCCCCTGAAGGCTGCCAACATCTCATCAATGGATTTCTGCAACCAATCGGAACTTAGATCACCCAATATGCAAAGCCCAAATTTGTTGACGCTACGTTGACACTCTTTCTCAGAATGGGGCAGTGACCGTGGTGCTGTCCTTATTGCCTATAAGAGCTGCCTATATGTCAGTTATGCATTACAGCAACCAAGTCACTATGCAATTACCGTACATACCAGACCAGAAATCGTTGACCCTGTGTTACTGCTCATTTTCAGAATTTGGCAGCGACTGTGTCGGATTCTCTTTGCCTATAAAGGCTGCCAATACTTCGATTATGGGTCAATGTTGTTGCACAGCCCTTGGATTATGCAAGATACAGGACCAAATATCATTGCCGCTCCGTTGATGCTCATTTTAGATGGTAGCGGCAGCATCACTAACACTATTGCCAATATAGGCTGCTAATACTTCGATTATGGGTCAATGTTGTTGCACAGCCCTTGGATCATGCAAGATACATGACCATAAATTGTTGACACTCCATTGACGCTCATTTCAGGTGGTAGCGACATTGTCACCAACATTATTGCAAATAAAGGCTGCCAATACTTCGATTATGGGTCAATGTAGTTGAACAGCCCTTGGATTATGCATGATGCAACACCATCAATCGTTGATACGCTGTTGACGCTCATTTTCATAACTTGGCAGTGACTTTGTTGCTTTCTCGTTTACCTATAAAGGCTGAGACTACTTCGATCATGGGTTATTGTTGTTGCACAGCCCTCGGAATATGCATTATGCAAGACCATAAATCGTTGACACTCCATTGACACTGATATTCAGAATGTGGCAGTGACTGTGTCGCTTTCTCTTTTGGGAGTAAAGGCTGCCAATGTTTTGGTTATGCATAACAGTGAGCAAATCAGTACCCAATTACGTTACTTACAAGACCAGCAATCGTTGACCCTATGTTGACGCTCATGTTATGCAGTAGCAGCATCGTCACCAACAATATTGCCAATAAAGGCAGCAAATACTTCAATTATGGGTTACTCCCGTTGCATAGCCCTGGGGCTATACAAGATACAAAACCAAAAATCTTTGACACTCACTTAGTGCTCATTTTAGGTGGTAGCAACATCGTCACTAACAATATTGCCAAAAAAGGCGGCCAATACTTCAATTATGCGATAATGTTGTTGCACAGACCTTGCATTATGCAAGATGGAAGACTATAGATCGTTGACACTCAATTGAGGCTCATTTCACAATGTGGCAGTGACTTTGTTGCTTTCCCGTTTGGCTTTACAGGCTGCTGATACGTTGGTTATGCATAACAGCAAGCAAATCCTTGCCAAATCACCTTACTTACAAGGTCAAGAATTGTGGACTCTCCGTTGATGCTTGATTCCATGATGGGGTAACAAGCGTGTCAATGTCCTTTTTGCCTTTTGAAACGACCAATTCTTCCACTTTGGAACGATGTGACAATCTAGCCCTTTGATTTCCCAATGTGTAACACAGAAAATCATTGACACTCCATTGACGCTCATTATCAACACATCCTCCCAGTCATTGTATGGTCAATAATTGTATATAAATCATTGTACAGCCATCATTAGCAGCTGATGTATCATTCCAATGCATACTAAGTTGGATCCAAAAGCTTTGTGGCCTCTCAGTTTCTGATCCACCTCTACAAATGTCATCTGAGTGATGGACAACATAGCAATGTCACATTTCAGAACTTTTGGCCAGCAATTTACAACATGTAGATCCACATTAGCAAAATGTATTTTAGTCTCTGGAAGCCTCCAGGAGTGTCTGAGAGGATATGGAGTGTAAACTTGGATGCGTCAATTTCAGGAGAATCTCAGACCCTAGATGGGCATTCCTGCCGGCCTTCAGAGTAACTGGGATCTTTGATGACTGGTACAGGAGTACCATGGGAGTGATTGTGATAGGTTGGAGAACACTTTGGAGCGCCAAAAAGAACTTTGGGTACACATTGGAGCACCTGGAAGCGCCAAGGACAAGGTTGGGAGCGCCGACGACATGGCTGCAATACTGTTAGCAACGGTTCCACCTTGCTAGAATGGTTCCAGGTTGGGGTAGCAAGGGGAACCAAACAGTTGCAATGGGCTTGACCTCACGAAAACCCCGACCATTGCAATCGGGCCGGTTTTACCACCAAAATCCCGGCATTTCAACATCACAACTTTGGCTCCAACTGACTATTAAAGTTCTGATTGTATCGTGACATGATCGGTATGTAGATGGTGCAGTTCTTGCCGCTCATTCACCTCCCGACCTCCGATTTGTGATCCGACTAATATTCATTGAGTCAGTATCAAAAACCCGCCCATTTCGCTTAAGATTTGGGCATATTTCACAACCACTCCACGACCATCAGTTGGATCGCAAATCTGAAAGCGGGAGGAGAAAGAGCATTTAGCACGGCACAATCCACGTACTGATGATGTCACGATAAGATCCCAGATCAAATATTTGATTGAAGCCAAAGTTGTTGGAACTGCAAAGTTGGAACCGCGGGCCAGTTGCAACCCGGCCAACAAACAGCGGGTTAATGTTGGGTCCGGGTAACAACTCCGGCCAAGACACTGCAAGGCGGGATGTTGGCCGGGTCCGGAACTGAACCTAACCCTACTGCTGGTCCAAACCCGGACCCATTGCTAACACTTGTCCGGGAGCGCCGACACGGAGTCTGGGACCGCCGATAACAAGCCCAGGAGCGCCGACAACATGTCTGGGAGCGCCAATGACAAGACTGGGAGCGCCGACGTCAAGCATGGGAGCACCTCGAATCACTGTAGAGCAGTCTGGGAAGAGCATCTTCTTTGGGAACGCTGTTGGTGCACCTGGAAATCATGGCTACTACTGATCGTTCAACGAATTTTAAACCTCATGTATTCAGTTTGTATTCGCATCTATGTGTCTATATAGCTACCCATCTACACACGGTATATCTGGACCGGCTGCAGGCGGTACTTGAGAGCAATTCGAGGTGCCCCGGAAGACGACGACCGAGTGAACTCAGAGATACACTCTGAGGCCGTGATCCAGCGAGTTTGCAGATGATCCTGCAGGCAGTAGTCTAGCGTATTTGAAGATACACTTCAAGGGCGTGATCGAGTGAACTGAGAGTTTGACTTCGAGATCGTAACCAAATATGGTTGGGGACGCACTTTGAGACAATGCTCGTGTGAACTTGGAGGCCGTGATCGAGCGAGTTTGGAGATGCATTTGGAGGTGGTGATTTAGCGAGTTTCAAGATATGCACTCGGAGGCCATGATCGTGCTAACTTGGTGTCCGTAATAGTCTGTGTTAGGAGTTACACATGGAGGCTGAGTTCAAGCAAGGTTGGAGATGCTCTTGGAGGCCGTGATCGAGCAAGACTGGATGAGTACTTGGTGGCGGTCGATGGATGGCACGCCTGGTGCTGAGACTCCATTCGTCAGTTAGTTAACTCGCCACAATGGGAATGTGACAATGTGACTTTACGTTTGTGCTCTCATGGAGAGCTGGCTGATGGCGGCCAATCATGTAGGGAGGTATGCCAGAAGCTGAAGATACATTCAGAGGTCAACTGATGATCATGAGAATAAAGGGAAGACAAAGAAGCTTGAACGGATGATGTACTCGGTGAATGCTGTACTCGGAGTATGCAGTACTTGGTGTCAGCTCATGATCATGGCATGGAGCGATACAGAGGGATGACTTAACTTTGTGTTCTGCAATGATGGTTCAGCTGTGCACAAGCAAGAGAGAGATGCGGGATGAAGATGAGAATCATGTCGAGAAAAAGAGCGGAAATGAGCAATCACAGGTACGACTTGCCTGATGTGGTTGGGATGACCTCATATAGGTGTGATTACACACCGGATGAGGACTCGTACCTGCCGTATCGCGGATGGTAGATGGACTCCCACATGCAATCCTCTAAGTCCCAGTTTCCGATGATGATTTGCACCATCTCTTCACATCTCTCTCCATTTCATTGTCAAACTACCGTCACCTAAGAACACTAAGTCAAGTCATCCCTCTCTATCTCTCCATGCCATGATCAAGAGTTAACACCGAGTACAGCAGACACTAGTGTTAGACACGGGTCCGTGTAACCCGCCAGCGGTCCTGTTTTTGGCTGGCAGTTCGGTTCGGTTTGGTTCCAAACCCAGCCAAGAACCCCAACCGCTTTCTCTTAGCGGGGTTGTTAACTGGACCGGACATAATCCCGCTGTTTATTTTGGCGGGTCTTACCTGGACCGTGGTTCCATATTACTGTTCCTGCAACTTTCGCTCCAAATATGTATGTAAATTCTGATAGTATCATGACATGATCAGTACGTAAATTGTGCAGTACTTGTCGCTCTTTCACCTCCCGCATTCAGATTTGCGACCCGTCTGATATCCGTTGAGTGGCTGTGAATTAAAGGCACATTTCACACGAAATTAGCGGGTTTTCGATAGCAACTCAACTAATATTGGTCTCATCACAAATCTGAAAGCGGGAGGTGCAAGAGCGGCCAGAACTGCACAATGTATAGACTGATCATGTCACGATACAATCAGAACTCAAATACTTAATTGAAGTGAGATATCTGGGCTTGCAAAGGCCTGGTTTTAACGTGGAAACCGGCCCAAATGCCAACCGACTGGGTTTTCATGAGGTAACACGGTTGCCACGGTTCGATTCCGGTTCCAACCCTATCCCGGAACTGTTCTAACGGGTTGGAACCGTTGCTAACACTAGCAGAGACTGAGTACAACATACACTGAGTACAGCATATACTGAGTACAGCATACACTGAGTACAGCATACACTGAGTACTGCATACACCGCGTACTGCATCATCCCAATTGAACTGTCTCCCGCTCCCAACCAGTTTCTCATCACTCGGCAGACCATGTTGTACTCAATTCGCTACATTCCCACAATTACAAGGTTACAAATGAATAAAGTTTCAGCTCCGGTCTCGCCTCCCTCCAAATTAGCCGCCTCCAAGTACTCCTCCAATCTCACTCTATCACAGCCTCCCAGTTCGCATTCTCATGGCCACCAAGTGCATATCTCCAAACTCGCTCGATCTCAGCCTCCAAGTGCATCTCCAAACTAGCTCGATTACGGCTCCTAGGTATATCTCCCATCTCGCTCAATGACTGCATCCATGTTCACACGATCACGGCCTTCAAGTGCATCTCCAGACTTCCTGGATCACACACTCCAAGTGCATCTCCAACCTCACCTGATTACGGCCTCTAAGCGTATCTCCAATCTCGGTCAATTAGGATATCCAAGATCGCATGATCAAGGCCTCTAAGTGATCACCAATGTCGCTCGATTACGGTCCCAATGTGCATCTCCCAACTTGTTCGATTCCGTCCTCCAAGTTCCCACAATCATGGCCTCCAAGTACATCTCCGAAGTCGCTTAATTACGGCCTCCAAGCGCGTTTCCAAACTTGCCCGATCACAGCCTCCAAGTGTATCTCCAAACTCCCACGATTGAGACCTCCAAGTTCGCACGATCACGGTCTCTGAGCACATCTCTAAGTTCACTCTATCACAGTGTGGTGATATGGTGGAGCTCGAAGGCAGTCAGCCCATCATCATCACTCTGCCGGGCCTTGCATCTCAGGCAATGAGAATTCCTAAGACAGAGCTGTTCTGGCACGAGGAGTGTAAGAAGAGGGTGTGAGAATATGTAGGGATATCCGGCCATGATGAATCACACAAATTGCGTGGATCTTTGAATGCTCGGCAAGGGTGCATGAGACCAAGATCTGGGAAAGGAACAGTCTGTATTTTGTATAATGCGATGATGTCTATCTACCCTGGTGTCTCCCAACTATATACTCCCTGTCGCTGAGTCCATCTCTGTTATCCCTGTATCTCCGTATGTATCGATACAGAGAGACTGGGATTATTCATGCCATGTCATGATGTAGCGGATCTTCTGACTGTATCAAAGACGAATATGATCAACAAAATGCCTTGTGGTTGTGGAACCCTAAGATCCACTGCTGTCTCAGAACCACTGCTGTCTGAGAACCACTGCTGTCTATCAACCACTGCTGTGAGAATTTGGCACAAAGTCTCCGACAGAGCTTGCGCAGAGGTCTCAGCTGCTCTCAAAGTCTCCCGCAGAGCTGCGCTCAGGTCTCAATTGCTCTCAAAGTCCTCTGTAGACCTGCACTAAGGTCTCAGTAGCTCCAAGATGTGACTATTGTACTAGTCAATCTCGTAGCATCCTGAATGAAGCTCCATAACTGCCGGTGCTTTCAGAAGCACCTGAGAAAACTCCTGTAGAGTCCGAGAGCACTTTGCAATGCCACAGGGGGGGCTGGGAGCATCTGGAGGCACTTGGAAGCGCTGGTGAGGGCAACCGGGGTGTCTGGGAGGTTTCCGGGTGGCTTCCGGACTGAATCACATTTTGGTGATGCATCCACTAATCCTTGATTAATACACCCCAACTAATTCACCATACCTTATCCAGCACCTTCTCTCCAATTTCCATGACCTACCATATGCAATCTTCAAAATCTTGACCATGTGTGCCCGGTCTCAGTGCAGAGTTATGCAGTTGTATGTATGGATGAATGGAGCATGATGGTGGTCATTCATACATATACGAAATATGCGTTTACCGCTCCTTCTGTGACTGGTATGACGTCACTGACTCAAATTTCGTTGGTAATTTTTGCCACGAATAGAGTTTTTGCATTCTTGCTGAATCGTAAAAGGCAAGGTGATACCAAGTTTTTTGATCGTCAATCAACTCGTAATGCAGTCTGGAACTAATGTATGACCCATATGACCCTTGCACATGCACCAATGAATTATCATGTCTCACAATTTGCTCACCGAAATCAGGCAAAAGCTGACACACAGCCAACTAGGTACACCAATTACTTTTCATGGAGATATGTCATCACAAATTACAATTTGGGCATCTTATCCCATGACAATGAATGAGCTGTTACAATTTCTTGGTCTGAAACCACTTTCTGTATTGTGATTACCTAGGGAGGCTAGATGCAGGGGTAAAACCTAGTGTTACCATGGGTCCGGGTATCCCGCCAGCTGTCCGGATTTGGACCGAATATATGGTTCAGTTCGGGTCCTGAACCGTCCTGAAACGCTAAGTGCTCTCTGTCTCGGCGGAGTTGTTACCCGCACCGGACATGAACCCGGGGTTTTTTGGCCGGGTTCATCCTACTGCAGAGCCTCACACTTTGCGTACTCAGAACTTTGGCTCCAATCAAGTAATGGATTGCTGATCGTATGACAATATGATATATGGGTAAAATATGCAGTTCTTGATGTTATTTCACCTCCCATTCTCCAATTTGCGATCCGATCACTATTCTTTGAGTTGCAGTCAAATTATGCTGATAATTCGGCATTTTTTGAAGTGAGTCAATGAATAGTGAAAGAATCGCCAATTGGAGAATGGGAGGTGAAGGAGCACCTGAATCTGCATCTGTTAAGTATAAATCATATTGTGATATGATCAGAACTCGAATACTTGATCGGAGCCAAAGTTTGGAATTTACGAAAATGTGGCACCGGCCAAAACAGCGCAGGTTCAGTGTGGTTTGGTTTTCTGATGGGGTGAAACCCGTTGCAACGGTTCCAGTTGGGTTCCAACCCGGACCCGGAACTGAACCGCCAATTTGGAACAATTACTAACACTAGTGAAACCTAGCGGGTTTCAGACCTGTTGATTAGGCAATCGGTGAGGAATCGGGTAATGGGTCGGGCAGGAGTCATTGTATGCGTATGTGGGAGTCTGGTTTCCCGGAACCTAGCCTCCTTGGACAACTGCCGTCCCAAGAAGTGCCTTGCAGCATTTGCAATTTTCGAGGGTGCATATCAGGTGTCCACAAAACCCATCCAAATGTTGTCAGTGCAGGAGCAGTTGCAAACTTATCCGTTTGTGCCTTAACGACTGCCGGAACATTCCATTCGGCTGAACAGTACTTCTACTCTTCCCCATGATGCAGGACCAGCAATCACGGATGCTCCATGGGAGCTCGTTTTCAGGATGGTGGAAGTAGCGTCTCTCTCTTCTTTTTCATTATAATGGCTGCCAATTCATCAAACACAGAATATGATGTACCAAAGTGAATATTTTGCAATTAACAGTAGGATATCTGAATGCAACCATAAAGAGAAAAACACCGAAAACCAGAACCGTAGATTGGAACTGATGGGTCTAGCTCAATGCAGCACATTTTGCCAGTTGATGGCTAGAAGGCCGCGATTGGCCCACCAACCAGCAGTGGTTTTGGTTTCATGACAGGTCTGGAACCGAACCAGAACGTTTTTCCCATACACACCCAGACTGCTGGCTGGTTACCTGGACCCGTTGCTAACAGTACTCTCTTCGTATACCCACTGTACAGTTTGTTGTTAGTTGATTGATGTTTACCGCAATTTGGATATACTCACATCCAATTGCATGCTGCCTGTTATTCTTGCTGCTTCTGGTTTTACATATCATTTTTAAATGTGCATCCTGGGTCACATATTCAGTGTCCGCATTGGCAGTGTCACGTTGGACTAACTGGTGTCTGCGGTGTGGCTGTGTGCCAGCAAATGACGCATTGCATCAGCAAAATGTGAATCAGTCCGGAAGCAACACGCAATCCTCCCAGACACCCCGGGCGACCTCACCAGTGCCTCTAAGTACTTCTTGATGCTCCCAGACCCCCCTGGAGCTAAGCAATGTGCTCTCAGACTCTGCAAGAGCTTTCTCAGGTGCTCCTTCAAGCACCAGTAGTTTTGGAGGTGAATTCAGGATGGTACAAGATTTGATTTATAGGATAGTCAAATTTGGAAGCTCTGCGCAGATCTGCGGAAGACTTCAGGGGCAGTTGAGACAGCTGTGCACCACTGGGGAAGCCTTCGAGAGGAGTCGAGAGTGCTGCGCGGGAGACTTCGTGCTGTAATCTCACAGCAGTGGTTCTTACACAACCACAAGCCATTTCGTCATTAGATTCATCTTTGTTACAGTCACAAGATTCGCTACATCATAATATGGCATGCATTATTTAAGTCTCTATATATATATACATATGGTCAACCCGGCTGCCGATGGTAGTCGAGCTTACTCGGAGGAGCACCTGGACACGCCCATTGAAGGAACTTAGAGATGCACCACTTGCAGCTAGAAGGCGCAGAGCCCACCAGCAACATTCCGCCACACATCAGGCGACATCCAAACGGAATTCAGCAGAAAGTGCGGTTCTCGGTCAAGGAGCATTGGAATCGGGTGACAAGATCTGATACTACCCGGCATCGAGGATCCTCACAATTGCGTGGCTGCACGACATCTCGGACAGAGCGAGTGAGACCAAAAGTTAGGAAAGATGCAGCGTGTATTTCCATTGTATAATAAGATGAGATGGAAATGGGATGATGTCAATCTACTCTGGGGTCTGCCGGATACATACTCCCCGTCATGCTATCCACATCCGCCACACGTGTATTTCCGTACACCCGCCAACGCTCCTTAAAGATGTTCTTGGAGGCTGTGTTTGAGCGAGTGTGGAGATGCACTTGGAGGCCGTACTCAAGCTAGTTTGAAGATGGAATTTGAGGTCATGATCATGCGACCTTGGAGGCCGTAATCGTGAGAGTTTAGAGATGCACTTGGAAGCTGTGATCGAGCGACTTTGGAGATGCATTTGGAGGCCGTAATGGTGCGAGTCTAGAGATACACTTGGAGGCTGTGATCGAGCGAATTTGGAGATGCTCTTGGATGTCGTCATCAAGTGTGATTGGGAGAGAACTCAGAGGTGCTCAATCTGCAGGCGGTAGTTTGAGAGGGAGGCGCTATCGCAGCTGAGATTCCATTCATTGGTTAACTCGTAATAGTGAGAATGTAGAGAATTTGGTACAACATGGTCTACCGAGAGGTGAGAGACTGGCTGGGAGCAGACGGCAGTGAATCATGGGATGATATAGTACGCGGTGTATGCTGTACTCGGTGTTAACTCTCGATGATGGTACGGAGAGATCGAGAGCGATGACTTAACTTCATGTCCTTAGGTGATGGTAGAGTTAAGGATGGGAAAGAGGGCGATGAGGAGATGGGGGAAATCATCATGAGAAGCTGAGACTTAAGAGAACATCGTGTGCAAATCAATTTACGTTCCCGAATACAGCAGGTACGATTCCCGATCCGGCATGTAATTTCACTGATATGAGGTCTTCCCAACATAATCAGGGAAGTCGTACCCCTGATCTCGCATATCCGCTCGTATCCTCCACATCGTTCTCATCTTCATCCCCCATCTTTTTCTTTCTGGTCCACAACTCTACCATCTTTGCAGAACACAAAGTTACGTCATCCCTCTCCATCTCTCCATGTCATGATCATGAGTTGACATCGAGTACAGCATAAACCGAGTACAGCATACATCGCATACAGCATACACTGCGTACAAGCATACACCATGTTCAGCATACACCGTATACAGCATACACCGAGTCCAGCATCCACCCAAGATTGTTTGTATTCCCTTCATTCTCATGATTCCGAGTAGACCCCTGAGTGTAGCGTCAACTTCCGGCATACCTCCCTACATGATCAACCGCCATCAGCCAGCCTCTCTTGAGACCGCAAAGGTAATGACACCTTGTCACATTCTCACGGTTGGGAGTTGACTAACTGACAATTAGAGTCACAGCACACGGTGCGCTGTCCATCAACCGCCTCTAACTACCCGTCCAACCTCCCTCGATTACTGCCTCCAAGGTGATTTCCAAAATGGCTCGATTGTTGCCTCCAAGTTCGCTCGATGATGGCCTCCAAGTGTATTTCCGAACTACCTTGATGACGATCCCGGAGTGCATCTCCAAGTTCACTTAATCACGATGTCCAAGTGTATCTACAAACTTGCTTGATCACGGCCTCGGAGTGTATCTCTGAGTTCACTCATCAGTCATTTTCATGGTCACCTCAAATTTCTCTCGAGCACCACTGTAGCCAGCCCAGATATACCGTGTGTAGATGGGTAGCTATATAGATACATAGATGAGAAAACAAACTGAATACATGAGTTTTAAAAATCGTTGAATCATAAGTGGTAGGTATATTTTCCAGACACGCCAGCAGCGTTCCCAAAGACGATGGTGTTGTTCTCAGACTGCTCTACTGTGACTCGAAGTGCTTCCAGACTTGGTGCCAGTGCTCCCAGATTTGTTGCCGGCACTCCCAGACTGGTCGCCGGCACTCCCAGGCTGTTCGCCGGCGCTGCCGGGTTCACCCAGGTGCACTCAAAGTTCTCTCTGGCGCTCAGAGGTATTCGCAGACCTCTCACAATCACTCCCATGGTATTCCTGTACCAGTTATTAGAGATCCCAGTTACTCTGGGGGCCAGCAGGAATTCCCGCCTAGGGTCTGATACTCTCCTGAAATTGATGCATCTCAGTGTACACTCCACATCTTCTCAGACACTCCTGGAGGCTTCCAGAGACTGAAATACATTTTGCTGATGTGGATGAAGTGCCCATAGAATGCCTTGATTCGAATCCACTCTCACCATACCGAGGTGTTTCTGTAGCGATGATTCGCTGGTGTGGAATAGGAGAGGAAGATGATAATGAAAAGATGTGGGAAGTCCTGAGGATTACAAACTTAGCTTCAAGTCAAAATGGAATAAGTACCAGCCAACCTGCACGTTCCACTCAAGATGAATCCTGCTATGTATGGCTGCAGGCTACAAGGGTTTCCCACCGTTCCGGAATTGGCAGTAAGTCGGTCTGATGTTGTTTGTTTGTTAATAGGGATACATAGAGGTTTACAAGAGCCAATATCTCATGATTCTCCAACATGAACAGGAAATTCTTTGAGGTAAAGGACATCTGATATATAGTCCGCAACCGACCACCAGTGCAAGCCCAGGATTTCCACATTATGTGACACTGTGGCAAGGATGTGACCTCCACCAAGGCAATAATGGCAGGTGTCAAATGTTGTCTTCTCTGCAGTTCTCAGGTCAAGGGCTGTGATAGCCAGGTGCACCAAGAGTGCCTCCAGAACAGCTGTGAAACAATCCAGTCAATTGGCCACCATCTTCCAACTCTACTGCTCCACCAGAACCTCATTCTGGTGCACCTGGAAGACCCCCCATCAGCCTCCCAGCAAAAAAAATCCTGCCAACCGCAGCACTGCAGAGGATACATATTCCAGGGATTGCTGACTCGCCCCGATTGCAAGATATTTCCTACCACAAATGTGATCTTGATAGAGAGAGCGATGATTCATTGGACATTAGCTGTGCAAGAGGCAAACCACCATTTAGCCTGAAGCTAACCGAAATCTTGTTGAGGCAATTTGCTAAAATCATGGGGCCAGTTAAGTACAGTGAATTCAACATGTGGAAGCAAGTATGTCTGGCTGGGCTTGGGGAGAAAAGGAATCGGTCCACTATTCGGGGGCAGAACTGTTTGAATATGCTTTGAAATGAACTTCTGCACCGGGCAAGTGCAGTTGCACATTATGTGGCATCATCTGAGAATTGGCAGCCATTGAATAATTTTGATAATGCTGAATGAATTCGCAGTCAGTATATTGTGATATTGTTGAAGAAATGTGCAAGCCAAGTTTGGGAATCAAAGATACAGGGAATGCGAGGCAATTAGCAACTGGTGATGGATATGGGAGAGCATGTGGGTATAAAGAATAGAAAGAACCTCCCAGAGTTGTACAATACCACATTCATGGTTGTGATTTGCTTGGTGTTGAATGGCAATGATATCGTTATATCCCCCAAACATCTCCAGGCCTTGGATAGTACTGTGAGAGACCGGAAGGAACTGATTGATTCCATCGACAAATGCAGGGGCCCGAAAGAGCAAGGTATTGTAACAGAGTCAATGTTCTAATGAATGTTGGAGCAGGACAAACTGGACAAAGAGTATATGGGATTATTTGCAGATGGGCAAATGATGAACAACCCCATATATGGGCAGATTTCATACAACTGTTGCCCATCAAATGCTTTCAAGTTGAAACTTGGACACAATCTGAAAATATTTTTGGTAGAAATGAGGAGTGACAGGGAAGAAGATTGCCAAGCATGTAATTAGACCAGCAAAGGTAATTCCCACCAACCATGTTAAGTCTAGATATGTGCAACTTCCAATCATTATACATAAAGTTTGGAAGGTGCTGAAGAGGGTGGAAGAGACGAGGCAGAGGAGGATGGTGGGCAAGAGAATAATACTTGTATTAATGTGAGTTCCAATTGAAAGAATAGAATGGATTGTATTTCATTCATATATAGTTGTTCCAATGGTTGCTTGCCTGTGAAATACCTTACATTGCAATGAATTTCAGGAGTGCCAGAGTATGAGCCCATCTGACCAGCTTACATTGGAGCAACTAAAAGGGATCAATGGGGACAAAAAGAAAACAGACAATGGTGGATGGGAGGCTCAGTAGAAAGTGGAGGATGGTGTGGAAGTCCTCAATCCAGATGACAGCAGTTCAGTTTTGAATACTGTTCTCAATGCAAACAACAACAATTTAACAGATGAGTGCCTTGAAGATGCAGTCAGGCTGCTGAAAGCCCGCCCGATTGGCAAATCGAAAGCTGAAAGCCCGCCTGATTGGCAAATCGAAAGCTGACCCACTCCCTCGCAACAACCATTCAATTTGAGACCTGCCCAGAACAGGGATTCTGTTGCCCTAGGTTTGGGTAATATGGTTCATTGTGAGGAGATGTATTTGAGTTTCAGATATGCCTGGAGTGCTGGTGGCAGATAAAATGGGTCTTGGCAAGACGTTGACCTCAGTGGCAGTGGCTATGATATGCAAATTGCTGACTGAGAATGTTGTTATGGGGGTTGCTGCTGTCAATTTTGAGCGGGAATATGCTTGAAGAGTGCAAGAATATGGTGTAGAATGACTATCCCCAGAGTATCAGTGAAGAACGGAAGTGGTATCCATTGCAGAGACTGAATTTAGTGCCCAGTCACCTTTTAGAGATCTGGGCAACTGTACCTCAGGGGCATCCCACTATTACTTTAGCCCTTAAATCAATTCTGATGGTTACAATGCCCAGAGTGGCAGAGACATTTAAGAGATTTATCAAGGAGCTGATATATGGAACTGACTCCAAACTGATGAACTTGACCATGCAGAAAATGTGAATCACGCGCACAAGTATCTGAAGATCAGTGTTGAGGAGCTGGAGAACCGATTGAATATCCACCTTGATTTATATGATAACTTCATATGCAGACTGAAACAATCCAGCAACAGCCAACTCCGATGTTGTCCAAGGAGTTTTGGGATTCGTGATGAGTCCCATCAGTACAAGACTAAGAATGGTATGGGCTGGCAAATTGCGATGAAAGCAAAAATTGGAATCCAACTTCAAGCACCAGCTATATGGAATTCCTTTCACTCCTTGTATGGTGTTATCTTGTGTTACAACAGTTCCGGACAGTCGCGTTGGGTCCGGGTGCCAGTCGACACCACACAACTGCCAAAGTGCCGGTGATGGTTGTCAATACACCCGAAGCATGAATTCGAGTATGGTTGAATGCAAATCTCCCAACCAGTCTGAATTGGGCAGGTTGTCAGCAGGTCGCCCAGCTGGGCCATCTATAGATTCAGATAATGCTGTAAAGGCGCATACGCCGGCGCTCGGCAGTATAGGGATTTGGTATGGTATACGGTTGCACACGGGCGCGAGTGAGATCAAGTGTAGAAGTAAGTGGTAAGATATTCGGTCCGGAGTTAAGTCTCTGTCGCGATGTCAATATAAGGTTGGCGGTTACCCGGCACTAGACACGTCACGTGACCGTCCGGCAACCCTAACCACGCATTACTTGACAACGCCATTGCATTATCCCCCTCGTTTAGGGCAGAACTCCCGGGCTGCTAAGTAAAAGTAGAAAACAAGGAAACAACCCACATACACGCTCATACGATCTCATAAGTCCCACGACTGAGCAGTACCGTCCAGGGTGACCTTCCGGTGCAAGGAGAAACTCCACCTCCAATTGACTAAATAGTATAGCATTAAAACCCGTGCCGACGCCATTTGTACTGGACCGGGTCCCAACAAAAGAAATAGAAAGAAGGAAATGCTCAAATGACCTAAGCCTCCATATCTCCATTCCGTCAATTCCTCCACTTCCAAGATCAGACTTCATTTACCTCCGCAGCTTGTTCGGGTGGTGTCAGTGGAACTCGTCGATTAGTTCGCATGCATTCTCGAGGTTTTCGAGCAGCTTCCAGCTCGTGCGTATGTTATTGTACCCGGCCCACTGGATAAGGTAGTGTAGCTTCCGGTAACGGGGTTTACAGTCAAGAATCCGTTCGACCTCCCATTCATCCGAATCATCGGCAATTACTGGATGTGGTTCCGAGGATGGTTGTCCTATGACCGGCGGTGTGTAGTGATCGAGCTGAGACACATGGAAGACGTTGTGATTCCGCATTGCTTTTGGCAAGTCCAGTTTGTAAGCATTCTTATTGATGATCTTACTTACGGTATACGGTCCAGTGCGCTTGTAGTCGAGCTTCTATGATGGTCTAGTCGGTCAGAAGTGTTGAGTCGAGAGCCACACCTTGTTCCCGACTTCGAAGGTCACGTCCTTTCCTCCAGCGTATTTTGATTGCCGTGCCTGGGCTTCCAACAAGCTCTGCCGGAGAAGCCGGTGAGTATCTTCCATTCCCGATACCGTTGCGTCCGCCAGGATTTCCGACCTCAGTTTTGATGGGGCTTTCGGTGGCTTGAACTGCATTGGCGGGTGGTGATGGTAGTTGGCCCAGAATGGCGTCATCCGCGTTGAATGATGGACTGAATTGTTGTAAGCAAACTCTGCCAAAGGTAACAGTTCTACCCAGTTATCCTGCTCGTAGTTAGAGAAGGCCCGTAAGTACTGTTCCACGGTCTGGTTCTGCCGTTCCGTCTGGCCATTGGTCTGTGGATGGAAGGCGGTCGACAGCCTGTGGTTAATACTTAGGTGAGAGCAGACTCGGTTCCAGAATCGGCTGGTAAACTCATTTCCGCGATCGGTAACAATGTTGTCTGGTACGCTGCGTATGCAGATCACGTGTTCGAAAAACATTCGTGACAGCTCTGGTGAGTCGATATCTTTCCTGCAGGGGAGGTAGATTGCCATTTGCGTCAGTCGATCGACGATTACCAAGATTCCTGTGTACCCGGAGGCGGTTGACTCAGGGAGGTCCATGATGAAGTCCATGGTCACTCCTTCCCAAGGTCGTGACGGTGGTGTTAGTGGCATGTTTGTGCCATGATGGACGTGCCTTGGTACCTTGATTCGGTGGCATAGTTCGCATCCGGCGATGTATTGTCGTACGGTGGGGTCCATTGCGGGCCGGTGGAAATCCCGTGACACTAACTCGGACGTTTTGAGAGCTCTGAAGTGACCGGACTCTGGGTTGTCGTGGAAAAGACTTATGACTTTGTTGCAAAGTAGGTCATCCTGTGGTACGTATATCCATCGTTCGTAGGTGAGAACTCCGGCGGTGACATTGCATTCTTTGGTCGATTCTTCCTCTAATTCGTCTATTGATTGCAGGTCAGGGATATCTACGATTGGAGTGCCGACGATCTTGTGTTTCACGTCGGCCGCCAACGCATCGATAGCCTGGGGAGCTTTGATTTCTGGAAGGAGGACATTGTACGGTTCATCGGTGGTAGCTGCCAAGGTTGCCAGCAGTTGTGCGGTCGGCCTCTCGTAGCCCATCTCGTATTTGGGTCTTCTTGATTGTCCATCTGCCGGGTTCTTCTTTCCTTCCAAGTGTTCGATGACAAAGTGGTAAGAGGATAGGATTTCCGCCCACCTGGCCTGTCTTCGGGAGAGCACTTTGGAGGTTTGGAAATACTCGAGATTCTTGTAGTCACACTGGATCAGGACCTTGTGATTGGCGCCGTTGAGATAGTGTCTCCATTGTTTCATTGTCTCGACAATCGCCAAGAGCTCCCGATCGTACGTGTCGTAGTTCTGTTCGGCGAGGGAGCATTTTCGAGAGTGGAAATTGACTCGGCAAAGAATCCCGAATCCGCCGTGCTGATTGAAGATGCCGGCGATCACGAAGCCGCTTGCATCGGTCTGCAGAATGGTCGGTCTTTGTGGGTTGAAATGCTGGAGGATCGGTGCTTCGGTAAAGGTCTTTTTGAGCTTTCCAAATGCGAGTTCGGCATCCCGATTCCATTCCCACTGCTGTGAGCCCTGTGTCTTTAGCAAGTTTGATATGGGCGCCGTCACCTTTGCATATTTCCGAATCAATCTCCGGTAGACGTTTTTAAACCAAGAAGCACTTGAACATCCCGAATTGATTCCGGAGTCGGCCAGTCTTTGATCGTGGATATGCGGTCTGACTCCATGCCGATTCCATCCGGATTGATGACGAATCCGAGGAAGCCGACTTCCCGGACTCCGAATTGGCACTTTTCGGCTTTGCAATAGAGTCTGAATTCCTGTCGGCGTTGCAGCACTTTTTGGACTTGGTCTCCGTGCTCCTGCTCATTGGCCGAGTAGATGAGTATATCGTCCAGGTAACACATGGTGAAGTCGTCAATATTAGGCCGTAGACAATCGTCAGTGTAAGCCTGAAACGTCGCCGGTGCATTTGTCAACCCGAAGGACATAACTCGGCATTCGAACAGACCATAGCGGGTTCAGAATGCAGTCTTGAACTAGTAGCCTGCCTTGACTCGGATGAGGTGGTAGGCATTCCGGAGGTCCAGTTTAGTGAAGATCCGGGCTTCGGGCACTCGATCGAGTAGTTCTGAGATTAGAGGAAGGGGGTATCCATTCTTTACCGTGCCTAGGTTGAGAGCTCGATAGTCGACACACAACCGTAGTCCTCCAACAATTTGCTTTGCAAACAGGATCGGCGCTGCGGCCGAGGATGATGACCATTGAATGAAGCCGTTTGCCAGATTTGTTTCGATGTAGGCCTTAAGTGTCTTCAGTTCGAAGTCTGAGAGGTTGTAGATCCGCCTGTAAGGTAGTTTGTAGTCGGGTTCCAGATCGATCACGTGGGCAATTTGCCTGTGTGGTGGGAGTGTCTCGGCCTTGTTCTTGCTGAAGACCTCCACGAATTCCTGCTATTGTGCTGCGATGCGACCCCCATCATCTGTTGTTACCATCTCCACGTTATCTAGGTCTATTCCTATTCTCATTAGCCTTGTTTGCATTGTAGCGTGTTTTGGCAGAGTGGAGATAGGCAGGGGTCCCGGGTTGGCTGGATCAGACGGTTCGTCGCAATAGACCACCCCCGTGGTCCAGTATCTCCCTTAGTGTTCCGGCGAGCCGGTAGCAGTCATTCAAGCACCGTCACTGTGACACTCTTCTGCCGCAACTACCACCGCTGCTCCTGCTCGCGCATTCAGCATCCTGGGGTTTCCCTCACCTTTGGTGATGCCTTCCAGAGATGCTCCCAGCAACCCCTGACATTCTCCAAGTCGTATGGCGAATGCCTCGACCACTTCCTCGCTAGCTAAGAGGTGACCGAATGCGGTAGCCCAGAGTAGTTGTATATCCGGGGGAGGCTCATCATTTGTGTGTTCCTCACCGCGTTCCGGCAGAGGGCTTGCGTGATCTGCTTCTGGAATTGTTGCCCGTTGCGGTCCATTTGGCGTTCGCAGGGCTGTCAATCGACCTTTGGTCCAGTCGATTTCCGGGTTCCTCGCCTTAAACCATGGCAATCCCAGGATTAGATCGTATGCCTTCATTGGGACGACTAAAACCTCCGATTCGTCAACTGGTTTAAGGTGTTCAAAATACTGAACCAAGAGACTTGCCTTTCGGCTCTTCCTTGCAGACATCATCACCTGGCCATTAAGACCCTGGGTGGAGGTGAATGCTGGTTCGTGGGGCAATTCGAGTTTCCTGAGTAGGCTCGGTGATATAAAGATGCTCGTTGCACCGCAGTCGATTACTGCTTTGACTCGGTGCATGTTGCCGTGTATGATTCGTACAAGGACTTCATGGATGATATTCGCCGAATCCGGTCTGCCTGTGCCGCATAGGTATTGGCTTGACATCAGGGCCCGACCTTCCAGAATGACTCTTGATTTTAAGGCGATTCGGTGCGGTTGTATCTCATCCAAGGTTGCAAATAAGGCCCGGTTCCCCAGGTTTTCCAATCATAACTCCGTCTCGTCCAGCCCCTCCCGTCGAGTTAGATATCGAGAGAGGTAGACTAGTTTTTTTGCTGCTGCGTGTCGAATGACTTTCGGCCCTTGATTTGTTTGCCATCATAGCCGCTGTTATTACTGGAGTTCTGTTCAGGTGGGCTTGACTTGCCGTATTTGGTACAAAGGTAGGTTTTGTGGTCTCCGCTGCCGCAGCGAGTGCATTGCCAGTTTGCCTTTCGGCTTTCATAGATTTCCTTTGAGGGCCACGGCGCTGGTGATACGTTGGCACGGCTGACTCCACTGGACTTATTGGACTTGCCTGATTTTGAGTTACCGGTGCCAGGATTATTGGAATTGCCGGAAGTATTGGAATTGCCGGAAGTGTTTTCCGTAGGTTCGGAGATGGATGGTCGGAAGTTATGTTTCTTGTCGCCACCTGTCTGAGACTCTCCTGTTTGCCTTTGCTGTAGTTGTTGTCCTCCGGGTTTCTTGTCATCCGGTTTGAACTCTGAAGCCGCTGCACAGTCGAAGAGTCCGTCTAGTGTGTCGAACCTGTCTTTGCCGCTGGAGATCAAAGGTCTGAATTTCCTTTTAAGTGTGTGCCGCAGGCCCGCCCAGGCCATGTTGTATAGGACCACTCAATGCGTCATAAGGTTCCAGCCAGCTCTCCTCCAATTTGCTTTCAAGCGGTTGGCGTAGACTCGGACTGCTTCGTTTGACAGTTGTTGGTACTCCTGCATGGCTTTCGTCACTGAGTTAAGGCGTCTATCTTTGTCTCCATACATCTTTTGAAGCTTGTTCATGAAGAGTTCGAAATCATCTAAACACGGGTTCGTGGCTTTTCTAAGGTCGCTAGCCCACTCGGCTGGCTCCGTATTTTCAGTCTGTCGCTGAGTCATGTCCGGGTGGTTATTCCAGTTGTGGAGAAAGGAGACTGCATACTTGACTTGGTCGGGATCGCCTCTTGGCAATAGGTACTTGTGAGAAGCAAAGTGTGACCGTAATGTTTCGAGGAACTTCTCCAGCTCTTTTGCTCCGCCATAGTACCGTAAGGGGTCGACCATCTTAAAGATCTTGGACTGATTTCCGGTGTTCTGCGGTCTGTTGATGGTTCGGCTGAGGTCGAGTTCGGTGAGCATTCGGGTTCTCTCCTCTCTCCATTCGGCTTGTTGTTCGGATAGGAGTTTAAGTAGCATCCAGTTCTGTTCAAGCATCTCCTTTTGGTCATCTTCAGTGATCTTTCACAAGATGTCGTCTCTGCCTCGATTGTCCTCGCCCTCTGCTAAGGTTGAATCATCTTCGTCTTCTTCTGTATCGTCAGGATCGCGGGCTTCCTCGTGAACTTGAGTCTCGGCGGGATCGTCATCATCGATTTCATCTTCTGGTAGTACCGAGACGCGGCCGGTAGCAATTGGTGTGATTCGGCTGACTGATGCTCTGTGGGATTGGATGCTCGCACGCGTGTTAGGCACACGCCATTGGCTTCTCTGTATTCTCTTTGGAGGCATGGGGGGTAATTGGCTGTAATTGTTGATATCGTGTCTGTCGCGACGGGTTAATTAATGTGTAAATTCGCGTGATCTCGTGAGCGAAATGTATCCAATTTCTGAAAAACCGAATCTGGTTTAAAGGCGTATACGCTGGCGCTTGGCCGTATAGGGAGATGGTATGGTATACGGTTGCACACGAGCGCGAGTGGGTTCAAGTGTAGAAGTAAGTGGTAAGATATTCGGAACGTAGCTAAGTCTCCGTCGCGATGTCAAAATATGGTTGGCGGTTACCCGGCACTCGACACGTCACGTGACCATCCGGCAACCCTTACCACCCATTACTTGACAACGCCGTTACAAATGCTCTTGTTTGCGCTGTTTGATAGTAGTATCTTATGATGATCTCATATTCAACAGCCAATGATCCCATTCTGCATGTTTTGCAGTTTGCGAAATCGATTATTTTGGAATCCGTGTTTCTCCTTTTGTATGTCTTATTTTTGCCTATAAAGGCGATCAATGGTGCTGTTCTGCGCTCATATCTCTGTGGGGTGCCTTGAGTATCCAAAATGCAGGACCTAAAATTGTTGATGCTCCATTGATGGTCATTTTCATCTTGGGGTAACCCATATGTCATGCACTGTTTCAGTTGGAAAGGCCGCCATTACTTCATATATGAATCATTGCCTCACAGTGCCCCAAAACTCAGATCTGCCAAGATGCAAGACGAAGAATCTTCGACGCTCGGTTGGCGCTCATTTTCGGAATCTGGCAGTAACCGCGTTGCATTCTCTTTTGCCAACCAAGGCTGCCAATACATCGGTTATGCATAACAGCGAATGAATCACACTTCAATTACTGTACTTCCGAGACCAAAAATTGTTGATGCTTGCCAGCGCCACCGCTGGCACTCATTTTTAGGACATAGCAGTGATGTCAGTGGAAGCAATGTTGCCCAGGGATGCAGCCAATACATTGATTGTGGGTTATTGTCGTGGCACAGCCCTTGGATTAGCCAAGATGCAAGGCCCAAAATTATTTACGCTAGTGTTGGCAACAGGTACAACCCGGTGGAACGGTTCCGGGTTAGGGTGTGAACCTGAACCGAACCATTGAAACAGGACTTACCACACAAAAGCCCGGACCGTTTTAGTTGGGCCGGTTTTACCATGAAAAACCCGGCATTTCAATTGCACAATTGTGGCTCCAATTAAGTATCTGTGTTCTGATCATATCGTGACAAGATCAGTATGTAGAGTGTGCGGGGTCAGCCGCTCTTTGACCTGCCACTGTGAGATTTGCGATTGGACCAATATTCGTTGTGTCAATATCGAAAACCCGCCAATTTCGCCTACAATATTGTGTTATTTCACAGCGATTCAACTAATATTGGTCCAATCGCAAATCCGACAGTGGGAGGGAATAAAGCGGCTGAAACTGCCCAAACAACATATTTATCATGTCCTGATACGATGAGAACTCAAATACTTATTTGGAGCCAGCATTGCTGGAACCATGATATGGAACGTCGGGCCAGGTTCAACCCGGCCAAAAACCTGCGGGTTTATGTCTGGTCCGGGTAACAACCCAGCACTAGTCACCAGGGTCGGGTTGCTTGGCGGTTCCACACCCTGACCGGAGCCTTTGGGTCAGTTCCAACCCGGACCGAAGCTGCGTAACCTGGAACCATTCCTACTACCAATTGACATTCGAATGACGTTGATTTTTAGGATGGGGCAATCAGCATGTCAATTATCTTTTTACCTATAAAGACGACAAATGATTCTACTTTGGCAGGTTGTGACTATGCAGCCCTTTGATTGCCGAAAGTGTAAGACAAAAATTGTTCACACTCTGTTGACGCTCAGCTCAATCACATTCTAACAGTCATTGTACTCCCAATAATTGTATGCTAAAAATCATATAGTCATTATGGACTACCAATATGATGTTTCTATGTATAATCTTTTGCATCCGGAAGCTTTGTGACCTCTCGATTTCTGAGCCACCACTATACACTGAATCTGAGTGATGGATGACCTAGCCATATTATATTCCTGCACGTTAGTCTGGCAATTTACAGCATGTAAATCTTTCCACTAGTTTTTGATTAATATAGCCTCACTTTCTCATCTTTCCTCATCCAGCTCCTTCACCTCGATTTCTATCACCTATAGCAACCAATTTTCAAAATCCCAACCACATGCACCGGGTCTGAGTGAAGAGTGATGCATTTGGATCCCTGGGTGAATGGGGGTGTTAGCAACAGTTCAAAATCCGCGGTTCGGTTCCGGGTCGGGGTTGAAACCGACCTGGAACCGTTGGGACGGGTGTTACCCCATCAACAAACCAAAACGCACCGAACCCACGTTTTTCTAGCCGGTTCCACAATTTCACCAAGTCAGAACTTTGGCTCCGATTCAATATTTCAGTTGCGATCATATCTCAATGTGATATATACGTAACACCTGCAGTTGTGCATGCTCTTTCACCTCCTATTGTGCACTTGGCGATCCAATCAATATTCGTTACGTCACTGCGGACAACAGCCAATGTTTGGCGTTATTTCACAGCAACTCAATGAAGATTGATTCGATCGCAAAGTGGAGAATAGGAGGTGAAACAGCATGCAAAACTGCGTCTTTTACGTATATCTCATATTGTGATACGATCAGAACACAAATACTTGATTGGAGCCGAAGTTCTGAGTTCGCGAAAATGATGCTCTGCTGTATGTAGAACCCGCCCAAATAACCACGGGTGTATATCCAGTCCAGGTAACAACTCTGCCAACAGATACCGAGTCAGGTTGTTGGCCGGGTCTAGAACCGAAATGAATCAAACCACTGCTCAACACCCGGACCGTTGGCGGGATATCCTGGCCCGTTGCAAACACTAGTGAATGCAGCATGACGGTAGTCATTCAAACAGAATTGTATCGCGCATTGACTGTTCCTTCCATGACTCGGATGACATCACCCACTTATATTTTGTTAGTAAAATTCTTCACCTATTTAGTTTTTGCTTTCTCACTTAAGCATGACAGGCTAGCCAATATCGCCTTTCTTGGTCATCTTACAGCCTCCTTTGCAGTCTAGTACTTTCACATGGCGGGTACGACCCTTGCACATGCACAGCCGAATTGTAATGCCTCACAATTTGGTCCCTGAAATCAACAAATAGCTGACATGTAGCATAATGATACCCAGATAACTTTTCAATAAGATATAAAGTCAATAATACCAATTTGCCTAACTATTCCTCCGGCGACGCAGCGGCCATCACCAGTTTTTCATGGTAATCCAATTTCCATATGGTGATCAGCTAGGGAGGCAATTTGCAGGTGTACAAGATTACAGCTTGAACAGGCTTCGCTTTCTCAATTGGTGGCCAATCGAGCTTTCCATTAGGTGAGAGAAATGCAGTGTGTTTTTTAACAGTGGCTTCTCGGAACATACCATTATGTGACTACTTCCTGGTCAAGCTGTCCCTTGCGGCATTTGCGATATGCCTGGGACGATATCAATAGTCACCATACCCTGTCCAAATATCGTCAGTGCAGGTGCGGGTGCAACTTCATCCGTTTACAGTTTAACAAGAAACAGATCCTTCAATTTGATGCTATCGTACTCCTTATCTCTTTCACGGAAGTAGTTGAACGCTTCCCCCCATCCCAGTTGCGTCAATTAGTCAAGCTTCATCTGCTTCTGCCAATATCTCTTCATGCGCTGTTGTACCATTTTGGACAGTGTGCCCACCACCCAGCCGGGTTCGTCATCTTTGCTCAGCTTGCCCAGCACTGTATCTTTATCATCATCATCTTCCCCATCCTCCTCATTGTCAGAACTTTCAGGTTCACTTAGACTGTATCCGATAGCAATCATCATCCCCGCACAGGGTTCTTCGGGCTCTCTGGTTGTCAATCCCATGTTTTCAGCCATTCTCATATCTTTCTGTTTTTGCTCAATCACTGTGTCTGGGTCTTCAACTCACTTTCTTGCCACAGCGGTTTGTCTCTCAACATAATCCTCAATCCATTTCTCTTTCTCTTGGTTCCTTAAAAAGTGAATTACTCATCTTTCCGCCGCCGCAAGCTTCTGTTTAGATCGCAAGCTGCGCAATGCCCCTAGGGCTCGGACTCTTTCTGCCTCCAAGCCGCTCTTGCCTTCATTCACTAGATGACATAGTCGTGTGGAACACTTTGTTGATAGGCCGTATTTGCCTGCCAGAAGTGGCAAAAAGTTCTCTTTTGGAGCATTCACCATTGTAGTTTGTGTTGACTTTGTTGTTGGGCAAGATGTTGGATGTTGCAAGATATGGACGATATGGTGGGAAGCTGCGTTCTTTATGTCAAAGTTGGTACGTTTGGTCAACTTGAACACAACACAATCTGCGTTTTGACCATCACTAAAATGAGAATAGTGATGGTAACTGTACAACATGACCTGATTATTACCGTCAGTTTCATGTAATATCACAGCAATTTCGTGAGACAATCATCACCATGCCAGCACACTTTGTCCACTTACTTCTTAATATGTACAATAATCTCCAAAAACCGTGACCATGTGGTTCGATGCAGTCGTCTGTACTTGCGGTCGAGAACTAAGCAAACAATGATTTGAAACGTGAACTTAGTAATGTGTTTTGTTCCAGTGGTTTGTAAAGTCATCATCTTCTCACAATAGTGTAAGAGAAAGCCATAATGAATAGAATTCAGAATATTATTTAAAGGTGTTCTTCACTGCTAATGTCTGACTGTGGATTGCTGCTAGAGCTTGGACCTTCTCATAGCCAGAACAATGTGAGCTCTTTATAGTCAAGTCCTCAGGATGAAACTCAGTCAAAATTCTTGCTATGACACCATGATTGCTTGATAGCTTTTCTCCAAGGCCTTTTACTAAATGCCTTATTGACATAGCCAAGAGTTCCCAATGGGTTATTGTGTTCATGCATGAGTGATTTTAAAGCATTACACTTCTGTATTGGGCCATCCTCAAACACAATATCAAGCACACAATATGACTGCTCAAAACTTCAACTTCGACATCTTGCTTTCGTTCTTTCGATAGTTGGAACATCTCATGACACGTAGTTTTATTTATGCTTATGCCAATTATATTGATTGCCCTACCATAAACTGGTTTTTCAGCAATCGCATCAGAGATTTGATCTGTGACCAACTGATTCTCCGCCAAGGTAGATTGTGTCACCATCTTGTGGTTGTGATGCATACTACTCAAACCAATGAGCAGGTTCAGTTCAGGCCTCTTATCATCTGCCTATGTTACTAATACCTGAGACAATGCATGCTGAGGTCTCGACCTTTCAATCACAGGGAGGCACATCGAGGTGTTCTCCCACCTAAGCCACTGGTCTCAATCAACTCCACATTATTGCATATTGTGTGACATCTACTGGACATGTAATTTTGCATAATCCCAACTTAACTGTGAATTGTTCCAGTCAATAAGGTATTGCAGGTGTGGTTGATAATTATGTGCACTGCTAGCGTTCTTTTAATAATGCTCCAGCTATGGTGACATGTTTGCATTATAATAAGTGAATCAACTAGGAGCCGCATAGGATGTCCTAATCAATCGACCAACAGCTCAAGTGTATTCCCACTAAAGTTCACTTGACTAGCACAGCTGATGTCATTACAGAAATAGGTGTTATACATGTATAAATCAGGTGACATCTGACCGCATGTATTTAATATGATACATCATGTACTATTACCCATACAAAGGGATAACCTCTAGCATTGTGCTGAAGGATTCCGGAGACAATGTTATCCTCTTTTGGCTTCATGGGTGGGGGATCATCTGGAACAAGTCATTGTTGTTCCAGTCTCATATGGCTCATACCCACTCTGTGAAATTCCTAAAGGTGTACTGATGTAGCATTTAACTTTTTGACCTCTTGAAAACTCAAGATATCATCATGTGTACTAAGAGCTTCTGGATGAAACTAATATTGGTGATCTGCACACTCTTTGTGTGATCTGCCCACTCTTGGTGTTCACCCAATCTGCGATCAGTTCTGGCAATACTCTCTCTGCAATGTCTATCAGCTTTGGGAGGCTGATGAATTGCGTCAGCTGCTCTTGGGTTTAGTTAAATACTTATTGCACTGGCTGGTCAAATACCTCAAAGCTAGATATGTCAAGGACCAAATTTGACAATTGATTGACATTGGTAGTATGATGTCCAGGTTTTGAGCACTTCTCTAAACCATTCAATTTGTCGAAACAATGCTCCTTGGAGGGCGACAAATTGCAGGGCATGATCAGAACAAGGCTGGGAGTGAATTACCTTCCAATGTTTGACTACACAAGGTATGTTGGGAATACTGCGGCGGAATTAGCCTCAGATGAAATGGTAATGGGAGCTGAGCACACGTTATGTACATTCTCTCTATTTGTTAGGCAACAAAATCACTCCAATCTATCCCTGGCAGCACTAGACCATGCACTTAAGCAGTTCTACATTGGAATGGGTACTTGTTGAAATCAGAAAATGACAAAGTCTGCAAAGGCCAAAGTGGATAAACAATAGGCAAGAGAATTCCATCAGTGGCAAAAACAAAAGATTTATAAAATCCATGCTGCAATGGAGGTTAAGGTGTATGGGGCTGCAAAGGTTACGGCAACAAAAGTAAGGAAACTTCAGGTGCATCTGAAAAGAACCTGACAAGCGGCAATGTAATAGTCCAATGCTCATCGGCACAGGGCAAATGAGTAATCAGTACACACAATGCATCAGGTGACACTTGTTGAACACAATCTTTTCGATAAGTGATTCCAACATTGGGAGCAACATCAATTGCAGAAAGTCGAGATTAAGGCATCCAGTCCCTGAAGCACATTTACCAAAAAGTTTGCTCAAATGAAGACTGCTGCAGAAGAAGAGGTTCACAGGGCAGCAAATATGACCATCAACAGGCATGTGGAATTTCAGGTCCATCTATCTGATACAGAGACTGAAGCCACTACCAGCAGTATAGCTGATACAAATCATGTTGTGAAACAGCTGCAGAGAGATTTGTAGTATCACTTCAAATGAGCAGATGTAGTTCAAGGAGGAATTCTCCATCTGCTTGAACAAGTTTACAGCTTTATGGTAGGCAAACCATGTTCAGAAGCATCCGAAAACATTCAAACAGTATGTAATACATGTCAGATAGGCAATGGTGCATCTTGTGAGCCATATGTCATAGTCCATTCAGTGAATGGGTTCTGGCAATAATTTCACCTCTGATATTTCTAATCAGATAGATACCATCAATGTGAAAGAGGCACATCAATCTACCCACTAAGTCAATCACATTTGATAGATACTCAAGTACAATAACTGGTGAACCGGACTTGATTGTATAGAGCTGACTCTGTCATATCATCCTCTTCAAGGCTGGTATGTGAGTGACTCTGCAAACATTTTCAACCTGCTATCCGCTGCCAATCAATGGCAAAATGCACATGAAGCCCATCTTTTACACCTCCAACATTGTTCAGAATAGTTATTGTTCACCTCATATCACAACAGGTACATTATATGAGAGAAATTTATATCCACAGTGTATGCAGATGTATCAAAGTTACATCACTGAAAGATGTATTGGTTAGTGTCAGCAACGGGTCCGGGTGACCCGCCAGCGGGCCTGGTATGGACCGGATGAACGGTTCGCTTCAGTTGCAGACTTGTCCGAAAACCAGACACAGTTTGTCTTGGCGGATCCGTTACCCGGACCGGACATAGAACTGTGGGTTTTTGGCCGGGTTGGAACTCGACCACGGTTCCAAGTTTGCAGTTCCTACAGCTTTGGCAGCGATTGAGAATTGGAGTTCTGATCATATCATAAGATGATGAATATGCAGATTGTGTAGTGTTACGAGCTCTGTCACCTCCCGCATTCAGATTTGCGATTGGACTGATATTCGTAGAGTGGCTGTGAAATAAGGGCATATCTTGAGCGAAAGTAGAGCATTTTCGATAGCAACTCAATGAATATTGATTGGATCGCCAATCTGAGATCGGGAGTTGAAAAGGCGGCTAGAACTACACAATCTACGTACTGATCATGTCACGATACGATCAGAACTCTAATACTTAATTGGAGCCAAAGTTGTGATGGTGAAATGCTGGGTTTTTGATGGTAAAACCGGCCCATTTCCAATGGGCCAGGTGTTTCGTGTGGTGAGATCCGTTGCCATGGTCTGGTTCCAGGTGGAACCAGAACTGGAACCGACCCGGGTATTTGGACCCGTTGCTAACACCAGTATCGGTAGATATTGGATTTTCCTACTTTAGACAGCTATTCAGTACCCAAATTCAAGAGAACTGGGGATAGGAAGTGAGTGGACTGGTGCTCAGATATGATCACAATGTATTCATAGACAGTATATTTATTAAACTTTAGAATTAGCTGTTGTACTACCATCAACCATTTCGCTGCTCTACATCTGTTGAGTGTCTGAGACTTCATTACAAGGTACACTATACCAATGCCAACCAAGGGATCATGCCTGAATCTCATAACATCTGGGTCCAATATACTGAAAGTGACCTTAATAATATGTTCCAAGGTCAAGTTCCTTCTTTTCCTGGATTGTACTTTCACTGGACTCCACCAAATCAGATCATCCAATTTCAGGAGCGTCTCCCCACCTGAAAAACAATATTGACTTTTTCAAAGACATGGAAGAAGTCTCACAAATGGATGTTACATCCTCAAGCTCAAGAATAGGTGGTGGTGATTCCAACAACGTACGAAGATCTGCATGGTTGGGCTGATTGTGTTGAGGGGTATCCAGATTGTCAAACATTCTGACACAATACATATTGTGCCTGTTGGAGCAACTGTTGGACCAGCACATTTAATATAAGAGAATGCTGCATCAGATAGAATTGACAATGTATTGCTTGTAAATAATCATGTGAATTTTGATACCTACTGAACTGTATATCAGGTTACGATGTCTGAATCAAGGTGTGTAGGGGGTAGATAGTCAATTGAATATCACTATTTGATATTGACATTTTAATACTCATTCCAATGGAGTATGGCTCCTGGATCGAGGTGCACCCAAAATGTCTTGGGGACCTGGTCAATTCTCCCAATAGCTCTGAAATTCGCACACCATAATAGTTCAATTTTGTAGCATTTTGAAGACAACTATATACTCTTCAGGATATTCCTGTATTGTGTAGCACAACTTCCAGAGGATTAAGCAGAACCAGTGTTCCTAAGCGGCTGGGCCTGCAGGCTGTTCCAGCCGGGCCTGCAGGCTGTTGCTTGGCGGCCGGCCGGCCTGCAGGCTTTATTTGGCAGAGTATAAGTCCAATCGATCAAGCATAGACATATTTTGTTTCAACGACACCTATTGCGGCTGCCTAAAGCCTTGAACTAAGAAAGCCACCAAAGTAAACTCAGCCATCGTCCATCATACCTTCATAACCTTGCCATCCGTTGTGGTGAAATTGCGGGAGCTAGAAGGCAGAGAGCCCATCATCAACACTCCGCCGCTCCTCACCCAGCATCCAGAGAGAATTCCTGTGAAAGAGTGGTTCTGGTGAGAGGAGCGTCGGAGGAGGGTGAGAGGATGTGATGCTACCTGGCCTTGATGATCCACACATATTGCACGTATCTATGAAAACTTGCATGGGAACCTGATCGTGCCGGCCAGGCGGCTGATCTACAGGCTTCATCGTCGCAGCCGGGCGGCGTTTCCTGCCGGCCGGCTTCCAGGCTTGTTCTTGGCGGCCTGCCCGCCGGCCAGCCAGCTTCCGACCCAGGCCGGGCCGCTTCGAAACACTGAGCAGAACCGGTGAAGTTGTCTGGGTGCGCCTGAAAGCTCATTGAGTTCCCTTTGGTCTACCTGGGAGCTTTGGAAAGATAAGTGTAGCTGGTCAGAGTTGCTGAGTTATTCAGTTATGACTTCCAAACCATTCTACTTTTTGCCGATATAGATTGGCTCTTCTCTTCAGTCTTACAATTACCACTCAAACGTTACATGTAGTTTCCACTTCCAGCATGCATCCCAACATGATTCACTGCCACCAGCCAGCTCTTCATGACAGCTCAACAGTAAAGTCAGCTTGTCACATTCCCACAGTTGTGAGATAACTACCCAATGAATAGAGTCGCAGCATCTGTCCCTACTTCCAATTGACCGCCACCAGATTGACCGCCTCCAGATTGACTGCCTCCAGAATCACCACCTCCAGATTGACCACCTCCAGATTGACTGCCTCTAGGTTGACTGCCTGCAGACTGACCGCCTGCAGATTGACTGCCTGCAGATTGACCGACTGCAGATTGACTGCCTGCAGATTGACCACCTCCCAATTGACCACCTCCAGATGAACCCCCTCCAGATTAACCACCTGCAGAGTGACCACCTCCAGATGGACTGCCTGCAGATTAACCGCATCCAAATTGAGTACCTGCAGATTGACTGCCTGCTGATTGACCACCTGCAGATTGACTGCCTGCAGATTGATCACCTGCAAATTTACCACCTCCAGATTGACCACCTCCAGATTAACCGCCTGCAGATTGACCACCTCCAGAAAGTGTTGGCAACGGTTCCAACTCACTAGAACAGTTCCAGGGTAGAGTTGGGACCGGAACCGAACCGTGGCAACGGGTTTTACCACACGCACACCCGGACCGTTGTAAATGGGCCGTTTATACCACCCAAATCCCGGCATTTCAACCTCACACCGTTGGCTCCAATTAAGTATTTGAGTTCGGATAGTATCATGACATGATCGATACGTAGATGGTGCAGTGTTAGCTGCTTTTGCACCTCCCGGTTTCAGATTTGCATCGGCAACAGTGCAAATCAACTGTGAGCTGCGCTGCACATACACCCGCACACCCGCAGCTCATAGCAAGCTTCCCGTGGATCCCTGCGCGACCCGCAGCCCATAGTCATCTATAGTCGATTCATAGAGATGTGCGCATGGGCCTCTGGAACTATATATGGCTGCCGGCCAGAGATGGACCTATACTTGTCTTCACTGCCTGCTGATATACTGGCACTGCACACACTATTGCTGCGAGTCTGCATTAGAGCCCGCTGGCGATTGAAAGCCTTCTCTAGAGCCTGCTAGGGAGCCTGCTTGAGAGAGCCACGCTTCAGGAGGAGTAGAGTTTTCCTCCACTGGTAGCCTTTGGCCGATGGCACACTCTGAGTTTGTGGAACCGTTGGCTAAAGGAAGGCTCTAAGTCTGTAGAAGCTTTGATGCTAACGTTGACATAGCCAACCTACTTGTCTAAGTGCTTCTGGTACGATAATCACCATCACCAACACCATCACCATCGCCGTCATCACCATCGCCATCATCGCCATCGCCATCATCACCATAAGCCCTGGCCCAAATACGCACACCTACGCCCACAATCCATGGGAAGCAAGCACGAGATTCGGCGGGAAAATCTGAGTCGGAGATCTGCTCTCCCGAACATCCAATTGTCTACCATTCCTACAAAATCTAAGGCTGCAATTGTCAACACCATGGTCGTGAGGCATTGTGAGATTTCATCTCGATGGGCGCTCTGAAGATAAGATTCAGGCTATGCTATAGACCGACGTCATGATTTCGGCCGCCTGCCACCCGCTACCAGCCACCTGCCACATGACACACGCACACACCACCCACCAAGCACTGCTCAACAAGTCTCTGGATCGAGCATGTAAGAGCATATTCGGGATGAGTAGAGTTTCCCAAGGGAAGCTTTTGGCCGATGGGAAACCCTGAGTTTGTGGAAGCTTTGGCTAATAGAAGGCTCTAGGTCTGTGGAAGCTTTGGCTAGTAGAAGGCTCTAGGTCTGTAGAAGCTTTGGCTAGTAGAAGGCTGCAAGTCTGTGGAAGCTTTGATGCTGACGTTGACGTAGCCAACCTACTTGTATAAGTACTGCTGGTATAATGATCACAATTGCCAACACCATCACCATTGACATTGCCATTGACATTGCCATCTTCCCCATCAGCCCGGGACCAAATGCACACACATACGCCCACAATCGATAGGAAGCGGGCACTAGATTCCGCCAGAAAATCTGAGTAAGAGATCTGCTCTCCCCAAGATTCAATTGTCTACTTTTCCTGCGGAATCTAAGGCAACAATTCTCACCACCATGAGTATGAGGCATCTTGAGATCTTGTCGCGATGGCCGCACTGAAGATAAGGTTCAGACTATGATATCGAGTCATCGACCGAGGTCATCATTTTGGCCACTATATGCCGCCTGCCATCTGCCACACACCACACGCCACATGCCGCCCGCCAAACACTCCCCACCATATGCCACCTGCCTTACGCCTCCCGGTTCCTGGCTTCTGCAACTCAGGAGGTCTTTAGATCGAGCGTGCAGGAGTGTACATGGGAGCATATTGTCAAGTGAGATTGCGAGTGTCTTGCCTCTGCAGAGTGTACTTGTGAGCGACTCGGAGGTGTACTTGGGTGCATACTCGGAGGTGTTCTTGGGGGTGTCTTGAGAGCTGACATTGGAGGGTATATTCAAGCAGGCTGGGAGCGTGTCATCGAGTGCAGTTGGGAGTTTACTTGAGAGCGTGCTCGGGAGTGTGATTGAGAGCGTGATGAGAGCATACTTGCGAGTGTATAGTCAAGCAGGCTGGAAGTGTGCCATCGAGTGCAATTGGGAGTGTGCCATAGAGTGCAATTGGGAGTGTACTTGAGAGAATGCTCGGGAGTGCGATTGAGCATGTCTTGCGAGCTTACTTGGGAGCGTATAGTCAAGCAGGCTGCAAGTGTGCAATCGAGTGCAATTAGGAGTGTACTTGAGAGCGTGCTCGGTAGTGTGATTGAGAGCGTCTTGAGAGTTGACTTTGTAGCGTATAGTCAAGCAGGCTGGGAGTGTGTGTTACTGGGGTAACAACACCTATCCAATAATACTTCGCTAAGTACTATGGGTGCGTACGGCCGTATATCCTATATCTTAATTTAACTTAATCTGAGGATTCCTCGGAACCACTCTGATCGATATGATTATCCTTTATCGTTTATTTCTGGTTTAATTGCTTAAGCTTTCGTTGCTGCTTATTCTCTGGAAAGGATGTCGTTCCTTTATCTAGCTTAATGGGTCTTCTGCAATCAACGACCCGA
>Ga0307515_10001558_pt1 | contig 51155 bp, 44 predicted proteins | sample 17_EM_MG_FD_194513 | JGI IMG/M metagenome (GOLD analysis project Ga0307515, IMG submission 194513) | Populus trichocarpa ectomycorrhiza microbial communities from riparian zone in the Pacific Northwest, United States - 17_EM | ecosystem: Host-associated > Plants > Roots > Unclassified | place...
TGCATCGGTAGCGTAGGATAACGCCGGTAGTGTAAATGCCATAATTACAATTTTAAAGTTTAATGATTGTTATGTAACAAATATAAGAGTAGATTTTACTTTTTGTTCTAAAAATATTGTCAAGGTTCTGTCTGAATCAGGATTTACAGAATTTAAGAATTAGCGGAATCTTATCAAACCATAAAAGTATTCTGTCCATTCTTAAATTCTGATCCCTACTTCCTCTTCCCCTTGAAAAAATTCTTCACCAGTTCTGAGCATTCGTTTTCGCGGATGCCGCCGGTGATTACGGTTTTAGGATGTGTTATTTTTTGGTTAAGCCTTCCAAACCCCAGTTTAACATCGTAAGCCCCGAAAACTATCCGCGCTACCTGGAACCAGTAGGATGCCCCGGCACACATTACACAGGGTTCCATAGTAACATACAAAGTGCAGCCTTGCAGGTATTTACCCCCCATAGAGTTTGCAGCTGCGGTAAGCGCCTGCATTTCTGCATGGGCCGATACATCGTTAAGGCGTTCGGTAAGGTTGTGTCCGCGGCCGATGATTTTGCCGCCATACGTTACAATGGCGCCAATCGGTATCTCGTCTTCCTCAAGCGCGTAGCGTGCCTCTTTTAAGGCCTCGCCCATAAAAAAATCATCGGGGGATATGGCGGGTTCGTCTTCGAAATTTATATACCTCATTTAAATCAGTTTACTGCCGTTGGGTACGGGTTTATCAACGCCGGCCAGCACAATGTCGCCATTTTCATCGGCAAGGCCGGTTACCAAAAACTCCGACATGAATTTGCCTATCTGTTTTTTAGGAAAATTGATCACACCCAAAATCTGCCTGCCAACAAGTGCTTCCTTTGTATAGTGTTTAGTAATTTGCGCGCTTGACCATTTGATACCAAATTCGCCAAAATCAACTTTCACCTTATAAGCCGGCTTGCGCGCTTCGGGAAAATCAAGGGCCTCCAATATGGTCCCTGCCCGCAGTTCTACTTGCTCAAAATTTTGCCAGGTGATGGTTTCCATAGGGGCAAAGGTAAAAACATGTGGAGGAGAATCAAGAGGCATTTTTAACTTGGCACGGCTATAACGCAACAAACCCCGATTTACTGATCATTCAGCACATCGGGGTTTATTTATTACTTGTGATCGTTGGTTGACAGCCAGCTTATAAAATCTTGAAACCAACGCTTAAAGCCCAAAGGTTTTGGCGCTGACCGTAGCTGGAGTTTACTTTGGATAAGCCACCCTCGTAACGCAGATCGGCAGTTATTGCACCGATATCAACACCGGCGCCTGCCTGGAAACCTAATGTGCTTTTGTTGTAGCTACCAAAATCCTGGTAGGCACCGTTTACATTATCGCTAAAGTTTTGATTTTTATCAAGGGCATAGCTATAAACGGGCCCGGCCATCAGTCTGAAATTCAAATTTTTTGCCCCAAATGACTTACCCAAAAGCAATGGTACGTTTAAGGTGGTAAATTTAACCTTACCCTCTGTTGTTACCGTGGTGCCATCGGTTGCCTGAAAATCAAACTTTCCTCCCTTACTGGCTAAATAAAGTTCGGGTTGTAAATACAAACCACTGCCAACACGGGCAAATAAGCCGGCCTGATAGCCGGTTACAGACGACTCGCCAACGGCAGAAGTATTGATTTTTGAAAAATTGACACCACCTTTAACGCCTAAAGAAAATTGTGCTTTCGCGCTGATGCTCACTGCAATCAGTAACGCGGCACTTAATAAATACTTTTTCATGAATTTTAATTTTTAGCGGGGCGAAGCTATAATTTTTTTGAATAACTATAGCCAGACCCCTTGTTTACATAGTCAGTTTACAAAATGGCTGTGTTGATAGCCTGTTTTATTGCCTATCAATTGACGCGCCAAAGTTTTAAACGTTGCTTTGCCCCGTTTTTTATAATCCGGCTAAAATAATTTTAACGGGGCTAACGCTTACGCTTATTTTCCGGGCATTTTCAACTGTACATCTATCCGGATAAATTATTGTTGAAGTTTACATTGGAGCAGTTTTTAATTTATTTGGACGTCCGGTGCAGTCTTTTATTCTTTGTGTATTTATAAGGGATTAAAAGTCAATTTTATGCAGGAAATTGATTGGGCCGGATAACTCCCGCCTTATTCCATATGAAGTTTTATTAGAAAGGCATTGCTTATAAAATTTGCATAACACAGCGGAGCGGTTCTGTTCCAAAATCCGATCACCAATAATGAAAGCTGATATAGTAGCCAAAAGCCAGCCAGGAAATAAAGGGTCGTTTTTAGCCATGCTTACTTTGTTGTTTTTGAGCTAACATGGGTGCCTTATTATAAGATACCTGCTTGTTTTAAATAATTAAAAAGATTATTGTAATATTTTGATGGCGTTTAACGTATTAGTAATTAAATTGTATTTTTTTTATTAAATGGCGAGAAATGTTTCGGAATTTCAAAAAAAAGCCGATTATTGTCATCGAAATACTAAGACTGCAGTTGAATTATTGATTAGCCTTAATTAGGTGAACTTACGATTCTTTCAATATTAATTTGGCAATGTTTTATTAATTTCAATTAAGTTCCTAAACCTTTCTTTTGTATGCGCAGATACATAATAATCCGATCCTTTAAAGTTTTTATTTTACTTTTTGCTACAATCTCGGTACAGTGTTACAGTCAAACGGTGCCGGTTGGTAGTTTTACCGAGGAAGTGTTGCGTCGTGAACAAGTTGCCGGTAATAGCAATATCCCTTCTTCTTTTGTTGTCAGGCCTATAGCCTCGATATTAATTGATTCCGTTTTTCGGCCACTAACAGCCAGTAAGGAATATGCCAGGTTTAATTTCATGGGCAAGCCTTCGGGTATACGTATCCTGCCATTTAACTGGTTAAATGAATACAATGTAAATCGCCCGTACGGCTACAATAACAGTTCAATGTATCCAAATAAAGGTTATCAAAGCATGCTTAGCGGGGGCTTTTTGTTAAACGCGGGCATTTTGACATTGCAGGTAAAGCCCGAATTGGTTTATGCCCAAAACAAACCGTTTTCAACCTTTGCCGATGTACAGGCTACCAATAATTCCGCGGCACTGATGAATGCCTATTTCGGCACAATAAATGGCATTGATGCGCCGGAAAGATTTGGAAATAACTCAATAAAACATTTGTACCCCGGCCAATCAAAAATAACGTTGAATTATAAAAGCGTAGAAGCCGGGGTTTCCACAGAAAACATATGGTGGGGGCCAGGCATAAAAAACTCCATTATGATGAGCAACTCGGCACCGGGTTTTTTGCACTGGACATTTAATTCGGCAAAACCGATTAAAACAATAATAGGCTCCTTTGAATGGCAAATAATAGGTGGAAACTTAAAGCAATCGGGTTTTGCGCCGGATGATGTAACCAAGTTGGTTTATGGCGGCAACCTGTATAGGCCCAAACCTAAAGTTACCAGGTACCTTTCTGCTTATACTATTAATTGGCAACCAAAGTGGTTAAAAGGACTATATTTGGGAGTTACCAGTTATGATTACCTCGACAAGGATTCTGTTTATAATAAAAAGAGTTTGGCGCGACGGATATTTCCGGTAATTACAGGCTCCTCGGCAAAAGCAAATGATATTGCAAACGCCACACAAGGAGATGGGCAGGATTTTGCATACGCATTTAATATAAGGCAGCTTTTGCCCCTATACAAGGCCGAAATTTATTTTGAATGGGCCCGGAACGACAGAAGCAGCGGAGTTAATGATTTTATCCAGGAGCCGGGCCATGCAGCAGCCTACACGCTTGGCGGCAGAAAACTATTTGATTTAAGCAACAGCGCCTATTTGCAAATAAAAGCCGAAATGACATCGCTACAAAGGTCGCCAACTTATTTATTAAGAGATGAGCCCACCTGGTATGAACACCTTCTAAGTCCGCGGGATGGGTATACAAACAATGGCAGGTATATTGGCGCCGGCATTGGGCCAGGCAGCAGCAGCTTTATGTTTGATGTTAGCTACCTAAAAAACCTAAACTCCTTTGGCCTTACACTCGAAAGGCAATTGCATAATAATGATTTGTATTATAGCGCTTACGCCGGCACGGGTACTTTTAATTTGCACTGGGTGGATATTTCAAGCACGTTTTACAGCAATATAAAATTGAAAAAATATCTGCTTTCGGCAGAAATTACGCCTGTTTATTCTTTAAACTATGAATACAAAAGCAGTGAAAGCTTTAATTTACATGCACGGCTCAATGTTACCTATTACTTTAACTAATTGATATAGTCACTGTTATTTATCGTTATTCAAGATAGAATTGACTTTTAATTAAAAAATATGATTATTTTTAATACCCTCAATTTAACTTACTTTTGCAAAAAGTAATATAACCTATACCAATATTGTTTAAAATGCCTTTAATGGTTACTTATGAATAGATTTCGATCCAGTATATTTTTAATTGTTTTCACCGTTCTTTGTTGTTCAATTAAAATAGTTTCAGCCCAAACTAATCTTCAAAATATTTCCTCAATTAACATTGATGATGTTTCAGACCAGCAATTAATTCAACTGCTGCAACAAGCACAAAACGCCGGTTTAAGCGATGCTGATGTAATTCAGCAGGCACAAAGCAGGGGTATGTCGGCCAGCCAGGCACAAAAATTACAGCTAAGAATAAAAAATATTCGCAGCAAATCGGGTGTGTCATCGGCAAACGCGGCTGATAGTACTAGCACACAGGGGCGACAGCTTAATTATAAGCCAGATAGCCTTGATTCAATATCAACACACAAGGACATATTTGAAGGCCTTAAGCCTAAAGTTTTCGGGGCAGATATTTTTAAGAATAAGAACAGCTCGTTTGAACCCAATCTGAAACTTGCTACACCGTTAAACTATATTGTTGGGCCTAATGACCAGCTTAACATCAATGTTTACGGCAACTCATTAGTAAACTGGAAACTTGAGGTATCGCCAGAAGGTAATATTAACATACCTGGCGTAGGTATGTTAAATGTTGGCGGCAAAACCATTGAGCAAGCCACCTTGGCTATAAAAAGCAGGTTGACGGCTAATAATTACGCCGTTGGGCGTGGCACAAGTGTGCAGGTAACATTGGGAAATATCCGAAGCATTAAGGTAATTATCATTGGGCAGGTTTCTAAGCCGGGTACCTATACTTTGCCCTCGCTTGCTACGGTTTTCAATGCGCTGTATGTGGCGGGCGGCCCAACTGATAACGGAAGTTTGAGGCAGATAGAAGTAATCAGAAACAACCGGATCATCAGGCATTTGGATGTTTACGATTTTTTGGTTAAGGGCGATCAAAAGAATAACATCGGGTTGCAGGACCAGGATATTGTACGTGTACCTACATACCGCACAAGGGTTGAGCTTGCCGGACAGGTGAAAATTCCGGCATTATTTGAGGTTTTACCGGGCGAAAGCCTTGACGACATTATTAACTATGCCGGTGGTTTTACCGATAGCGCTTATACCGCCCGTATAAAAGTATCGCAAATAAGCGATCAGCAAAGAAAGATCACTGATGTTTTGGAGGCCGATTATAAAAACTATGTACCCTTAAGAGGCGACAAATACACCATTGAATCGATTATTAACCGATTTGCAAACAGGGTGGCTATTAACGGGGCGGTTTTTAAGCCCGGCGATTACGAGTTGCAAAACGGGTTAACTTTATATCAGTTGATTGAGAAAGCAGCCGGTTTAAAAGAAGATGCTTTTACAGAAAGGGGTACCATTACGCGCCTGAAACCGGATAATAGTACCGAGATGGTAGGTTTTAGCGTAAAAGACGTAATGGATAAGAAGGTGAATATTCCGTTACAGCGCGAAGACATTGTTAACATATCGTCAATTTTTGATTTACGTGATAAATACGTAGTTACCATTAATGGTAGTGTAAGGAAGCCCGGAAAGTTTGCCTTTTCGGAAAACATGAAAGTAGAGGACCTGATTTTGAAATCCGGGGGCTTTGCCGAGGGTGCAAGTACAAAGCGAATTGAAGTAGCCAGGCGAATATCTGATGCCGATCCATCATCTAAAAGCAGTTCGGTGGCCCAGGTTTTTAGTGTAAATATTGACGGCCCTTTAAAACCTAATGACGCAAATTTTGTACTGACGCCATTTGATATTGTATCGGTATATAGTTTGCCAGGCTACGAAAAGCAAAAGACTGTTAAAGTTGAGGGCGAAGTTTTGTATCCGGGATCATACACCATTAAAAATAAAAACGAAAAAATATCAGATTTGATAGCACGTGCGGGAGGGCTTACCGCATCGGCCGATGTTGAAGGCGGATCATTAAAAAGAGAAAACATTGCCATATTGGGCATTGACAAAAATAAGGCCGATACCGCGGCTTTAGCCCTGGAACGGACGGCGCAGGCCAACAGGCTCAAAAGAGCTTACAAAGATTCGACAGCTAATGTTGATACGCAACAGCGCAACAATTATGTTGGGATTGACCTTGGTGCTGTTTTAAAGTCCCCCGGTTCAAAAAGCGATTTGTTACTGGAAGACGGTGATATTGTAAGGGTGCCCAAGCAACAGCAAATTGTTCGTGTTAATGGCCAGGTACTTTATCCAAGCGCGGTAGTATATGACAATTCAAAATCATTTAACGATTTTGTATCTAATGCGGGAGGCTATGGCCCGAATGCATTAAGGAGAGGGGCATATGTAGTATATCCGAACGGGACGGTAAAAGGTACCAGGAAGTTTTTGTTTTTTAACAGCCATCCGTCGGTGAAGCCAGGAAGTGAAATTTATGTGCCGAAAAAGGCAGAGGGTAAGGGGAATACCGGCCAGTTGATTTTAGGATATACCACAGGATTGGCTTCTTTGGGCGCTATTATTTTGGGGATTTTGAGTTTGAATAAATAATAGTAACTTTTACCAAGACAGCTATGAGTGAGCAAAAGGCGCCCTCTGTTAAGAACGAAATTTATATGAAGGATGTGTTTTTTAAAATTAACTCTGGATTTAAACATATTAAAGCAAAATGGCGTGTTTTAGTAATTGCTTCTATTCTTGGAGGACTTGTTGGATTGCTATTTTCGTTATTTCAACAAACTACATATACCGCAGTTTGCACTTTTGTTTTAGAAGATGCATCTGGTAGCGGAGGTTTAAGTCAGTACGCAAGTTTAGCAGGTTTAGCCGGGATAAATTTAGGTGGTACCGGCGGCGGGGTGTTTGAAGGAGATAACATAATTGAATTATATAAATCACGCACAATGATTGAAAAAGCATTATTGAGTGAAATAAATATTAATGGGAAAAAAGAAAGTTTAATAGAGAGGTATATTAATTATAATAAACTTCGTGACAAATGGAAGGGAAAAAAAGAAGATTACAATATCCAATTTGGAGGAGATCCGGAGAAGTTTGACCGGAAACAGGATAGTATTATTACTAATCTTTCGGATCTTTTCAACAAAAAAGTTTTGATTGTTACTAAACCCGACAAAAAACTGAGCATCATAAATGTAAATGTCATATCTAATGATGAGCTTTTTGCCAAAGAGTTTACAAATAAACTTGTTGAAACAGTTAATAAATTTTATTTAGAAACCAAAACTCAAAAAAACTATCAAAATGTTAAAATATTACAGCATCAGGCAGATAGTATCAAGAATATTCTAAACCTTTCAATAAATGGTGTTGCTTCAGCAAATGATGCAATACCTAATGCAAATCCCTCAATGTCGGCTTTAAAAGTCCCTTCACAAAGAAAGCAAATTGACGTACAGGCCACCTCAGCTATTTATGGTGAGATAATCAAAAACTTAGAACTGGGGAAAATAACTCTCAGGCAGGAAAGTCCCTTAATACAAGTAATTGATCGCCCTAAGTTGCCATTGGCGGTAAAAACTCCAAGTAAGTTAATCTTCACTATAGTGGGATGTTTTGTGTTTCTTTTAATAACAATCGGGTTTCTTTTTTTCAAAAAATACTATTCTGAATTAACCAGCAGTTAGTTCTTTTAAAAATCATAAACGACCTATCGGTGAGTTCCACAAAAAGCAATTATCTGTTTAACTTATTATTAACTGTAGTAAGTTTAATTTTTCCGATTTTAAGTTTTCCTTATGCCGCAAGAATTCTCGGCCCGGTAGGAATAGGTAAAGTTCAGTTTATTATTTCATTTTCTCAATACTTTGCATTGATCTCGGCTCTGGGTATTCCTATTTACGGTATTCGTGAAATAGCTAAGGTTCAAAATGATAAAAGTAAATTAGATAAGACATTTTCTGAATTAATGATAATGTATGTTATCACAAGTGTTATATTAAGCATTTTATATATAATAACAGTGTCCGTAATTTCTTTTGTTGGTAAGGAAGTTAGACTTTATTATTCGGCCACCGGTATTATTTTATTGGGCTTTTGTTCAATAGATTGGTTTTATGCGGGGATGGAACAATTTAAAACAATCGCCATAAGATCAGTTGCGATAAAGGCGATTTCGTTGGTCTTACTTTATGTGTTTGTAAAAACCTCTAACGATGTATTTACTTATTTATTAATTACAATTTTCTCGCTCCTGGGCAACAATATTATTAATATATTTTTAGTTTGGAACCGGGTTTCTATTGTAAGCACCAAACTAAATTTCAAAAGGCACCTTAAACCCCTTTTTTACATTTTTAGCACTTCTATCGCATCCAGTATGTACACTTTACTTGATGTGATAATACTTGGTTTTTTGGCAGATACCAAAGCCGTAGGCTATTACTCGGCAGGGGTTAAACTTGCTAAATTTTCGATACCTTTTGTTACTTCATTAGGAGCCGTTATAATACCCCAAATAAGCGCGAATTTAGAAGAAAAAAATCTCGATAAATTTTATGACCTTTTAAATAAGTCTTTTGAATTTGTTGTATTTATCTCTGTTCCAATTTCTTTAGGCTTGTTCCTTCTTTCTCGCGAAGCCCTCCTGGTATTTTCGGGGCCAAAATTCTTAGCCGGGCAGGCCGTAATGCAGATTCTGGCATTTTTGCCTTTTATTATTGGTTTAGGATACTTTTTTGGAATACAGATACTTGTAGCCTCAGGAAAAGATAAACAACTGTTTATATCTGTAACTGTCGGCATGGTAGTAAGTATAGTTCTTAACTTTTTATTGATTCCATATTTTAAAGAAACAGGTGCCGCATATGCAAATTTAGTCTCTGAAATATTTGTAACCGGTACATATATTTATTTTGTGAAAACGCTTTTTGAATTTAAAATTAATTATAAAAGCCTTATTCAAACCGTGATATCGTCGTTGGTATTTATACCAATAACAATGATTTTAAAGCATATAATCGGCAATTTAATTTTCGAAGTTTTGGTGTCAATAGCTACCTGTTCTGCAATTTACATACTAATACAAACTTTTTTATTTAAAAACAGTACCGCTGTAAGTATATGCAACATTTTATCGAAAAGTTTAAAAAAAGTAGTTTATGGTAGCGGGCGTAGTCATTCTTTATAATCCCGATGACTCGGTTATAAAAAATGTTAAAAGCTATATTGGTTTTCTTGAAAGATTATATGTCCTTGATAATTCAGATGTATATAATCAGCATGTAATTGATTTTTGTAAATCAAATCAACATATTGTTTACATAAATAATGGGCTAAACTTAGGCGTGGCGAAAGCTTTAAATTTAGCCTGTGAAGTTTCTATAGAAGAAGGGTATCAATGGTTATTAACTATGGATCAGGATTCATTTATTAAGGAAGGCTTTTTTGATATTGCCAAAGCAACTATGTTAGATGCAAGCAACATTATAATAACTGCAAGTTATAACAGTATTTTTTTTATGCCTCAAATAAGTAAGTATGCTGGTTTTGTTGAAATAGGTACAGTTATTACATCGGGCAATTTGCTAAATCTTATTGGATGGAAGAGTTTGGGTGGTTTTTGCGAAAAACTTTTTATTGACGAGGTTGATAACGAGTTTTGTATACGAGCAACAAAAAAAGGATATAAAATTCAGGCGACTAAAGATGTTTATTTAGATCATAATCTGGGCGTCAAGTATACCAAAGCAAACAGACTAACAGGTAAAAGCTTAAATTTTACCATGCATTCGCCCTTTCGGGTTTATTACATGACCAGAAATAATTTGTTCCTTTGGAAGCGGTATTTGTTTATCAATCCGGCGTTAGTATATAACAGGATATGGAATTTTATAAAACTTATTTACGAGATAACATTTTATTACCCTGATAAATTAAGCTATTATAAAAACGTTGCAAAAGGAGTGTTTCATTTTTTTATATCGAAGTATGACAAAATGTAAAGTATCTATTGCTTTGGCTACTTATAACGGTGCTAAATATCTCCAGGATCAATTAGACTCAATTATTAATCAAACATTAAAACCCGATGAAGTAATTGTATCTGATGATAGTTCAACGGATGCTACCCTTGATATTCTTAATAAATATCAGGCAAAAGGGTTAATAAAGTATTTTGTTAATCCAGGTAGTGGCGTAATTGCTAACTTCAAAAATGCTGTTTTAAATTGTAAAACAGGTAACTATATAGCGCTGGCAGATCAGGATGATATTTGGGTTGCAGATAAACTTGAAATTAATCATGCCGCATTAAGCAAAATTGATAATGAAAGTTTACCCTCTGTGGTGTTTTCAGATTTGTTGGTTGTTAGTGCCGGTAATAATGTGATAAATAAGTCTTTTTTTAAAGAAATTGTTAAGGTCGATCCAATCAATGAAAAATTGGAGTCATTAATGTTTTCTAATAAGGTAATTGGTTGTACAACAATGTTCAATCAACGTATGCGGCAATATTTTGATGAAATGCCCACGGGTATTTGTATGCATGACTATTGGATAGCCCTTATCGGCTTTACCTTTGGCCGGCATTATTATGTAGCTCAGCCGTTGGTGAGATACAGGCGTCATTCGAGTAATGTTACAGACGCAAGCAGTTCTGTTTGGCGCAAAACAAAAAAAGAATTGACTGATTATTTATTAAACAGGAGAATTCAACTTGACGAACATATAGATACAGTTGAGCTGTTTTATTCTGAATATAGTACTTTATTAAGTGAGGATGAGCGTAAATCAATTAAAAAATTTTTACGGCTAAAAGGATCAAGCACTGTTTTCAAACGATTAAATTCTTTTTATTACACCAGGTAAGGTTGTTTATATATTATAATAAAGCCAGAATGTTTAAAGTTTTTCAACCAGTTTTTATTTTTTGCATGGTATGGTTGATCGTGATTTTACTATTTAACTTGCGTTTATCCAACCTGCTCACAGGCGAAATAAGTGAAGCCTATAAGTTTTTTTTTATTGCCTCTGGATTTTTTCTGATAGGTTATATATGGCCCTTCATCCTTTATAAAAAAATTAATTTTTCATCCGCTATTTTCAAGCCGCATAATGAGAAATGTGAAGAATTGCTTTTTAAATATTTTTATTTTTGGATAGCAATTTCGATAATCGAAATTATATATTCCGGAGGCATACCCATAGTCTGGCTATTTACAGGCAGCGGAAAAACATATGCCGAATTTGGGATACCTTCAATCCACGGTTTAATGAATGCCCTGGAACTGGTTCTGGGTTTGATATCTTATTATTTTTATCGTTTAACAAAAAAGAAGAAGTTTTTGCTTCTAACAATAACTTTCGTGGTTTGGAACCTATGTATCATCACCAGACAGGTTATTGTAGTACTATTGCTCGAGATATTTTTTATTTACTATTACTTAGCAAAAAACAAGTGGAGACTTTCAATTAACCTCATTATAAGCTTTATTCTTTTTGTTGTTTTTTTTGGAATAGTGGGTGATTTAAGAACGGGGGCTGATAACTTTGTGCAGCTTGCTCAACCTTCAGATAATTGGATCGATTGGCTCCCATCGGGGTTCTTGTGGGTATATATTTACGTTACGACTCCTTTAAATAATTTACTATACAACTTTACAACTCCAATAATTAATTATCAGTTTTTATTTCCTAATACGTTATCACTGCTTTTCCCGAGTGTTATCAGGAACATTTTATATCCAGCTGATAGTACTTCAATTACCGGAGACTTAGTAACCCAGGCTTTTAATGTGAGCAGTGCTTTTGTAGCACCTTACCAGGATATGGGATATTATGGGATTTGTTTGTTTTCGCTATTTGCCGGAACCTTTACTAATGTTGTTTGGTGGAGAAACGGTATTGTCCGGATTTTTTTCAGAGCAATTATCGTTCAGATACTTATATTAAGTATTTTTTTCAATCATTTTTTTTATCTGCCCGTGGTTTTCCAGTTTATATGGGTGCTTGTTTTTTTTAGAAACTTTAATAATGAAGAAATTTCAGAGTTTACAATTAGTTAAAAATCAAACGCATCTTGTACCCGCTAAATTATCTTTGGGAATAAGGGTGAAGAATGAAATTGAGGCCATTAATTATTTCTGGGAATCTGTAAAAAAGCAGACCTATTTCGAATATCTTGAAATAGTATTTTTAGATAGCGGAAGTACAGATGGAACTATTGAATTTATAAAAAGCCTAAACTGTAATTTATACACCATAAGCTCAGCTGAATTTTCATTTGGACAAACATGTAACCTGCTTATGGAGTTGTGTACATGTGAATTTGTCTGTTTTTTTTCGGGACATGTAATTTTAGAAAGTGAAAATTTATTAGAAGAAGTTAGTGATTATTTGAAACATAATTCTGATACCTCTGGGTATTTTAGGCAAATTCCTAATTATGACGTTGGGTGTAACAGCTACGATAGTACCTTTTTAAAATATAAATATCCCATTTATAAAAACAAAGGGCCTATGTTAATATCCTCGGATAAGAACGGCTTCTCGAATGCCGCTTCATTAATTTGCAGAAAACATTGGGAGCTTATTAAGTTTAAAGATGTGATTGCGAGTGAGGATTATTTTTGGGCTAAAGAGGTTATCTGCAATAATATGAAAGTCTGCTATTTTCACATGTTAAATGTTCAACATAGTCATAACGAAACCTTGGGTGATATTTATAAACGGGTTAGGATAAATGCAAAATCCAGATACCCGGATGGCGCGAATTTAATACAAGTATATACGATTTTTGTAAGGGTTTTTATAGCTGTTTTTTTGAATACTCTAAATATTGTCGATTCATTAAAATATGCAAATACCCATTCGTCAGCATATAAAAATTTAGATAATTAGCATGGTTAATTTATATATTCCTACTTTAAATGCGGGTGATAGATGGATTGAAGTATTGGAAAGCATAAAAACTCAGTCATCAGAAATACAACAAAAAGTCATTATAGATTCAGGTTCAGTAGATAACACTGTTGCCCTTGCTCAACAATTTGGATTTAAGATAATAAAAATTGCAAAATCAGAATTCAATCATGGTAAGACCAGGCAACAGCTTGTTCAGTCATCAAATGCCGATATTTGCGTTTTTTTAACTCAGGATGCTGTTTTAGCATCGCCCGATAGCATATCAAATATGATTAAAGTTTTTGATGAGCCTCAGGTAGGTATGGCGTACGGCAGACAGCTTCCGCATAAAAATGCCCGTCCACTTGAAGCTCACGCCCGATTATATAATTATCCCCGGGAATCTAATATTCTTTCTTATAAAGATAGGGCAGGCATGGGATTTAAAGTTTTTTTCTGTTCAAACTCTTTTGCTGCATATCGGCAAAGTGCGTTAATGGCCGTGGGGGGATTTTCATCTGATTCGATTATGGGAGAAGATGCCATAGTAGCGGCCAAAATGATAGAGGCTGGATTTAAGAAAGCCTACATAGCCGATGCCACCGTATATCACTCACACAGTTACACAATAGGAGAAGAATTTAAACGATATTTTGATACCCGTATTTTTCATGAACAAAACAAATGGTTAATAGAAAACTATGGTAAGCCAACTGGCGAGGGAATAAAGTTCATGAAATCGGAGTTGAAATATGTGTTAAAAAACGATCCGAAAGTTATTTTTAAGTCGATCGCATCCCTTGGCGCAAAGTGGCTGGGGTATAAATCCGGGAAATTTTATAAGCGGATACCTCGCTCGTTATTAATCAAAGTATCTATGCACAAGCATTATTGGAAGTAATATTCTCATGCGTTTCTAATAAAGCAACCCATAAGTATACCGCACCTCACATGTTTGAAACCGTTGAATGCTTCGATGTTAACAAATCATTATTTAATTACAACGAAATTGTTACACGCGCGGGGCGGGTTTTCAACCAACAGATTTAAAGAAGGGATTCTGAACTATATCATCATCAGCAGTGAGGTATGAGGATCGGTTTTTTAAAATAATAAATAATTAAAGTTGTCTTGTAGCGTTTAAGGATTAACATTCGTATTTGTAGTAATTGTTGTCATTTTTGCATAGTTGGTGCATTATAAATGAAAAAGTATTACATTTGCGCATCCTTATCCTTAACCCTTATGAATATACGTTACTCAAAACTCTTACCCGCAATCACGTTTATCAGTGATTTAATATTATTAAATATTTGTATACAATCCGCTCATTTATTGGTATTTAACTACTTTTCTAATGAGATAAATTCGTCTGTGTTTTTACTTTTGGTTAATATGGCGTGGATTTCCATTGCCTCTTTAACCAAAAATTATATAATTCAGCGGCCTTTAGTATTTAGCAATAGCATTAACAGAATTTTATCGTCCCTTATTTACCATTCGTTAGCTGTACTTGGCGTAGTGTACTTTTTCAAGCTTTATGAAGTAAGCCGTTGGGAAATGTTTTTTACTTACATCTTGTTCCTTTCCCTGATAGTTTTACAAAGGGCCGGTATCTTTTTTATCCTTGATTACATCCGGAAAAAAGGCTATAACAGAAGGCATATCCTTTTAATCGGCGATAGAAATATAGCGGATAGGTTAAGGAAAACATTCTACAAGCATCCTGAATATGGCTACCATTTTATAGATTTTATTCCTGAAGAAACGATACGGGATTTTCCGGAGGAGAAATTGCTCGAAAAATTATTTGAAAAACGAGCTGATGAAATATTTATATGTTATAAAAGCATTGAGGCGTCTTTATTGCAAAAGCTGGTAGATAAAGGCGATGAAAGTAAAGTTAAAATCAAGGTCATTTCTGACCTGTTTTTGAGTAATAATTTTGCCAATGTCATAAATTATGACAACCTGCCGGTTATTCAACTTACGTCAAAACCACAGCTTTCCTTAAAAATTGTAATTTTTAAACGAAGTTTTGATATCATATTTTCCCTTGTGGTTATGATAATTGGGGCCCCGGTATTTATGCTCCTGATGATTATAACCAAATTAACTTCAAAAGGGCCTGTTTTTTATCGCCAGGAAAGAATTGGGAGAAACCTTAAGCCCTTTTATATTTATAAATTCAGAAGCATGTTTGTGAATTCGGAGGCATTGGGGCCGCAGCTGTCACGTGATCATGATCCTCGAATTACCAAGTGGGGAAGTATTATAAGAAAATCAAGACTTGACGAGTTACCGCAATTTTGGAACGTTATAAAAGGAGATATGTCTATAGTTGGCCCAAGGCCGGAACGTCAATTTTTTATAGAGCAGCTTGTAGTAAAATCGCCTAATTATAAAAAACTTTTTAGCCTAAAGCCCGGTCTTACATCTATGGGGCAGGTTAACTACGGGTACGCAGAAAATCTGGAACAGATGCGCGATAGGGTTCGATATGATTTAGTTTATCTAAAAAACATTTCGCTAAATAACGACTTAAATATAATTCTGAAAACATTGCAGGTAATGGTGCAACTAAAAGGGAAATAGTTTTTGAATATCGAGGCGAATTAGGGCATTTTTTACATTCCGGCTAATGTATCCGAAGCCGATGGAATAATGCGGGGCCTCTTTGATCATTTTCCTGGGAATATGTAATTTTTATTAATGCTTACTTTCACAAATACGATAATCCTATCAAATCGTTATATTTGTGTTGAGGTAAAAATTGGATAAAGTAAAAGTTTTAGAAAGATATCTTCCGCCCGATGCTGCCCCGCTCATTGGCCGCTGGATTGACTACTTTAAATGTGAGTTTAAAATTTCGCGTAACCGCGGCACCAAATTTGGCGATTACCGCTCGCCTTACGCTGGGAAGGGGCATCGTATTTCGGTGAATTACGATCTTAACCCGTACGCTTTTTTGGTTACCACCGTGCATGAGTTTGCCCACCTGCATACCTGGAACGAGCATAAGCAAAAAGCCAGGCCGCATGGCGCCGAATGGAAAAGCAATTTTAAGCGGATGATGCAGCCCTTTTTTGAAAAAGATATTTTTCCGCCCGATGTTAAACACGCCATCACCAGCTACCTGGATAACCCGGCGGCATCCAGCTGTTCAGATTTAAACCTGTACCGTTCCCTGCGCAAATACGATGTGCCAAAAGAAGCGATGCTGACGGTAGAGAAGGTTCCTTTTAAAGCCTTGTTTAAAATAAAAGGAGATCGTGTTTTTAGAAAGGAAGAGCAGCTGCGCAAGCGTTTTAAATGCGTGGAGGTAAAAACCAAACGCGTGTATTTGTTCAGCCCGGTTGCCGAGGTAGAGCTGGTGGAGGATTAAAAGAAAAAGGAGTGTCCGGTTTTTTCGCCGGAGCAGGCATTAAAAATCGCCGTTCCTCAACAAATTAAATCCGTACTTTTACCCCATGGCAAAAGTTATATCATTTGAGAACAACCCTTACCAGGAAAACACTTACATTTTATATGACGAAACCGGCGAATGTGCAATTATAGATCCGGGGATGTATACCGCTACCGAGCAAAATGCGGTAGTGAATTTTATAAAGGATAATAATTTAAAACCGGTATTGTTGCTGAATACCCATTGCCATATTGATCACGTACTGGGCAATAAATTTGTATTTGATAAATACGGGCTTAAGCCCCAGTTTCACCAGGGCGAGTTGCCGGTGTTAACGGCGGTAGTATCATACGCCCCGCAAATGGGTATCCGGTACGAGGTATCGCCATTGCCGGATGAATACCTGCCCCAAACAGGCAATGTGAAGTTTGGTAATACTGCTTTAGAGCTCATTTTCGCACCCGGCCATTCGCCTGCGTCGCTGTGTTTTTATGATAAAGCTGCCAATATTTTAATTGGTGGCGATGTATTGTTCAGGCGAAGCATTGGCCGTACCGATTTACCCGGCGGTAATTTTAACCAACTGATAGATAATATCGAAAACAAATTGTTCGCCCTGCCCGATGATTGTACCGTTTATCCTGGTCACGGCCCCGAAACAACTATCGGTTACGAAAAACAAAACAACCCCTTTTTAAGTTAAAATTCAAAAAACTACCTAACTCATCACTCAAAACTGTTAACTTAAAACTACTTGAACACCTCGGTATACATAGCTAAAAGATACTTGTTTTCGGGCAAGAAGATGCACGCGATCAATATCATTTCGGGCATATCCATGCTTGGGGTATTAATTGGCAGCGCAGCTTTAATTATTATTTTATCGGTATTTAACGGGTTCGAGAAAGTGATCCTGTCGCTTTATAGCAATTTTACACCCGAGATTAAGATAGAGACCCGCCTTGGTAAAACCTTTGATCCTAATACGCCTTATTTTACCTCGCTGCATAAAGACCCGCAATTGTTTTCGTTCACCCAGGTGCTACAGGAAAAAGCACTGATAAAATATGGAGATAAGCCATTTTTGGGCACGGTTAAAGGCGTAAGCGACGATTTTTTAAAAAACAAACAACTGGATAGCACAGTTCAAAACGGCTCATTTACCCTAAAAAGCGAGGGACGAAATTTTGCGGTTATCGGTTCGACCATCCAGGGCAGCCTGGGCATCAATGTACATGACGAATTATCGCCGATACAAATATTCTCGCCCAGCCGCACTACCGTAAACTCGGCGAACCCGCTCGACGAGTTCCGGGTGCGCTCTATAAATGCATCGGGCGTGTTTGGTATCCAGCAGGATTTTGACGATATCGTGGTAACCCCCATTGAGTTTGCCCGCGATCTGCTCGATCAGCCTAAAGAAGTGAGTTCATTGGAACTTACCTATAAAAAAGGGACCAACCTTACATCGGTGCAAAACAAAATAATTGAGGCCATAGGAAAAAACTTCACGGTTAAAAATCGCAAAGAACAAAACACCGAGCTGTATAAAACCCTGAACTATGAGCGCTGGAGCATTTTTATGATATTAACTTTTGTGCTTATCATTGCAATATTCAATATCATTGGCTCGTTAACCATGCTGGTTATGGATAAGCGCGCAGATATTGCCATTTTAAGCAGCCTGGGCGCCAATAAAATGTTAATACAGGGCATTTTCTTTTTCGAGGGCATGATGATATCTGTATTTGGCTGCATTGTTGGCATTGCCCTGGGCCTGGGTTTTTGCCTGTTGCAACAGCACTACGGTTTAATAAAAATGGGAGCTATGTTAACGGTGCTGGATGCTTACCCGGTGGACCTGGAAATAGCCGATTTTGGATTGGTTTTTTTAACCGTTGGCGCAATTTCTGTAATTGCATCAGGAATAAGTGCACGATTAAGCATCAAAGGATTGGACGAAATCAAACAGGATTTGTAAATTTGTTATATGAGGATAAGCTATTTTAGGTATTGCGCCTTTTTATTTATTTTTTTTATAGCGGCATCCTCCTGTAACAGGAAACCGGATAAAACAGATAAGCCCATTGTTTATAAAGGTTTATATAGTTTTGGCCCCGAGATAAAATCATTTAAGGATTGCGATAACGGGCAGGAGTTTTGGGTTACCGATAGTTCGGCACGACTGGAATTACAATATTCTCAAATGAATTTCGAAAAACCTTATGAGCCTGTATATGTTGAGGTAGAGGGTGTAAAATTAAAATCGGGCAAAGAGGGCATGGGCTCGGAGTATGACAGCACCCTCGTGGTAAAAAAAGTAGTAAAAATAACAAAAGAGATCCCGCAGGATATGTGTAATTAAGTTGTGAGTATTGAGTCGGGAGTTTTTTGACTCACAACTCACAACTCAAAACTATCCCGGAGGAACCTAATAAATAAACATCTGCCTCAATTGGCGTTAACTAATCATCATGGAATCAAAACGTCAGCAAAAATTTGCAGGGGTAATACAGGAAGACCTTGCCGCCATTTTTCAGCGCGAAGGCATGAACTATTTGCCTAATACCCTGGTAACTATAACCAAAGTACGTGTAACCCCCGATTTGGCCATCGCCCGTATATTTTTAAGTTTTTTTGGCAACACAAATTTGCAGCTGGCCTTGCAAACCATCAAGCTGCACGCCTCCGAAATCCGTTACAAACTGGGCGCCCGTATTAAAGACCAGGTGAGGATTATCCCCCAACTGGAGTTTTTTGTGGATGATACCAGCGAATATGTTGAACGTATGGATAAAATCTTCGACAAAATAAGCAAGGAAGAGCGCCAGCCCGATACCGAATAGTTGACATAGATGGACCGGCACCAACAGCTGAAAACCTATTTACAAAACAACCCCGGTGCCATTGGCAAAGTGGTTGACTACGATGCCGGTACCGACCGGCTTTTCCCGTTGGATTTTACTGCCGCTAATACCGAATTGAGTACCGAGGTTATTGCCGATACCCAACGGTTTACAAATTGGGTAAGCGAAAAACTAAAGGCCAATAATTGCCGCTACGGCGTTGGCGGCTATCTGGAACATCGCACTATTTACGCGGTAAGCGCTCATTTTGATACGGAGGGTGAGCCCCGCCGCCTGCATTTAGGCGTTGATATCTGGGGACCGGAAGGCACCCCGATTTATACACCGCTTGATGGCAAAGTGCATAGCTTTCAGGATAACAATAATCCGGGCGACTATGGCCCATGCATTGTACTGGAACATAACCTGGATGGTTTAACGCTGTATAGCCTTTACGGGCACCTCAGCCGCGGAAGCCTGGAGGATTTGACTGTTGGGTTGCCGGTAAAAAAAGATCAGCAAATAGCCGCACTTGGTGATAACACCGAGAACGGCCAGTGGCCGCCGCACCTACATTTTCAGCTGATGTTTGATATGGAAGGCAGATTTGGCGATTATCCCGGTGTATGCAAATACTCCGAGATGGAAAAGTATAGGGCTAATGTGCCAGATCCGACGTTGGTGCTGGGTTTTAATTCTTTTTAAACTTCATTGGTGGTAATAAACTTCAAGGGATGTTATTATCCTACTTCATAATCCCCTGATTTTACAACAGGTAATTGCCCCGGTTATCTATACGCACATCACCAAACATTCTTTATATCCCCAAACATTATCCCCGTTTTATTGTCGATATTTATACTATGATAAAGCGCCTGTTCATCAGTATAACAGCAATAGCGGCAGTATTTACCGCCGGCGCCCAGCCTGCGTTTAAAGGCGGGCAACGGGCATTGGACGATTTTCTGAAATCGAAAATAGTTTACCCGGAATATTCGAGCCGTAATTGTATTTCGGGCACGGTAAACGTGTCATTCAGGCTGGATAAACAAGGCCGGGTAACGGATGCCAGGGTACAGCAAGGCCCTGGTATTGACCTGGATGACGAAGCCTTGCGGGTTATCAAACTTACATCCGGATTATGGACGCTGCCTGCGGGCTATAACCCCGCAACCAACCTGGTACAGCCCATAAGGTTTGATCCCGATCAAACGCTTTGCAGGCAATCAACCATAAAAGATATGCAGGCGGCCATTACTGATTATAAAAACCGGCAGGAACTGGAAAATGCTGTTACCAATTATTACATCAACAAATACCAGGGCAAGGCCGATCTGTCTAAAGAAGCTACCATCATAGCCCTTAAAAAACAACTGGGTTTTGATGACGAGCTGATAGACGATATCCTTAGCAAGGCCAACGAGAAGTTAAAGCAAAATGACCTGGAAGGCGCCTGTACCGATTGGAATTTTATCCGTAACATAGGCAGCGATAAGGCCGATAGCTTTATCCAAAAATATTGCAACAAAAAGCCCTGATCAGCTTACCGACCAGGGCTTTTTGAGTTTGTTTGTGAAACAGGTGTTGTTGGCTAAATTGCCAACTCAACCTCCCCAATGGCCAGCAGCATAAGGCGGCCCTGGTATTCAACCCACACATCGGCAAAGCCATTACCATCATAACCTAAAAATTTCATGATGGGGCTGCTAATGTTCAGATTTTTCCACCTTTTACCAATGTACTTAAGTAATTGACCTCGTTTTAGAGTGGTGTGCTTTGCCATAAGTTTGATTTTTAAGGGTGAAACAATAAACTAAGATAATTAACAATTGAGAAAATATTTAACCTTTAGAAAATAAAATTTCTTTTGTATCGGATTTATTACAACAACAAAACAATAGTGCCGATATTGATAAATGTTTGCTTTTTGGTAAGCTGTTGTTGGCCAGTAGCTTACCAATAAAAATGGTCTATTTGGTTTTATTATAACTTTTGGGATCAAGCGCCCCAGGCGACCATGCCTTAAAAAACCCCAGTATTTTGTCTTTACTATAGCCTTTGCCCTCTTCCAGGTATTCGGAGTTTTGGGTATGCAGGCGGTTGCCTTTATCATCCAATACTATAAATACCGGGAAACCAAAACGTTGCGGGTATCCCAGGCTTGTCATTACGGCATCGTTGGTGTTTTCCTGGCTGTAATTTACGTGCAAAACAACGTAGCTTTGGTTCATATAGGTGTTAAGGGCACTATCAGCTGTTACCTGGTTATTAAATTTGATGCACCAGCTGCACCAGTTGCCCCCAATTTGCAGCAATACATTTTTGTGCTGCTTAGCCGCCTGTTTAACTGCGGCCATAATTTCGGCCCTTGCATCGGCGGCTGGGTTGTATATATGGGGTTTTTCCTGTGCCCTGGCACTTAAGGCAAAAACAAACACAAGGCCGATTAAAAACAGTTTTTTCATAGCGGGCATAGATGTTTAGATAATAACCTGCAAGGTTTATATAACCAACCTAATTTACAGAAAAACCAGTTGCTTATTCATGTTGTTTTAAAATTATTACACAAAAAGCATAAAAAACGCTAAAAAAAGGCACTTGTAAACATATTGTGGAAAACTCTGAAATTGAATGATAATTTAAGAATAATAAATTTGATATAACATACCCAAATTATATCTCTTTATTCCATTTACCCGTTGGGGGCTGATACGTGCAGGCGCTTATTTAAACTTGAGTTTTTTCAGTTATAAATAGTTAATATGTGTGAAGCCCCTGCGTAAAGCGGGGCTTTTTTTGCGTAATAAGACCGTAAAAGATTGATATATTGAATTGCCCTGAAAACATCTTTTGTTACGCTAATACATGGCATTCAAAACCAAGGTCGGCAAGTATCTGAATAATGGTTAACGTACAAAATTTGCCGCCCTTAATTCTCAGTATGCTATCACAATCATCCAGGTCGAAACTTATTTCGGCAAAAGGCAAATAGTGCTGTAACACTACAATCAAGGCCGTTGCGTGCGGCGCTTTTTTTACATTAGTTTTAAAAATTTCAAACATGTCCGTTTTTCTTGCGACGAAGCGATTAACATTAATTTTTTATGAATTGCCTGGTGATGTTAAAGCGGCTGTTAACCGCGCATTCACAGTCATCAAAGTTGCGCCATCCCTGCAGGGTTTAATAACAAAAGGTAGCCGAAACGGGCAAAGTAACGCCGGAAGCGGAATAAGAAGGGGCAAAAAATGTGGGATAAGTTTAGCAGGCTATCCCTGGAATGATCGGGACTGCACAATACCAGGTAGTAGTACGGGCGATGAATGCCAATAGGCAAACTATGCCGGCAACAAGAAACTATAGCAATACATTAGTACACATCAGCCTTTTGCAAGCCAGTTCAAAAATTGCGGAGCTTTGCCTTTACTTACTATAACCTTCTCGGCAAAAGGCACATTGAGGTTTATAGAAAGCTTTCGCGAAAAAAAATTAGATACGTCTTTTATAGCTTTCCGGCAAACCAGGTATTGCCTGTTTGCCCTAAAAAAGTAGCTTCCCGAGATTCGTTCCAGTTCGTCGAGATTTTTATTTGGATAAAACGTTTTCCCCGAAAATGTAAGCAAGTGGGTAATTTCATTGGCCAGGTAAAACATGGCTATATCATCCAGGTTAACCGGAATGATCTTGTCCTGGTGATAAACCAATACCGAGGCCGCCTTTTGTGTTTCTTTCCCGGCCAGCATCTGAATCAGGGCCTCGTACTGCGGTGTTTGATCTGTGGAAAACAATTGTTTTAACCGCCTGTACTTTTGAAGGGCATCGTTCAGCGTTTTGCTGGTAAAAGGTTTTAGGATATAATCTATTCCATTGGCTTTGAAAGCATCTAAGGCATATGCGTCATAAGCGGTACAAAACACAACGGGTACCGACACAAGCCCCGCAACCAAAATTTCAAAACTAAGCCCGTCGCCCAGTTGAATATCACTGAAAATAAGGTCGGGGGCTTCGGCTGTTTTAAAATAAGCGATACCCTCCTTTACCGATTTGATTTGTACAATATTCACAGGTTCATCCATCAGTTTCCGGATGTTCAGTTCCAGGTCATCGGCAACCAGGCCTTCATCTTCAATGATTACGATGTTCATTCTTTAACAATTTTATAGTTACCGAAAACGAGTTCGCTTCTTCTTTAATAATAATATCATCACCCGACCATATGTGGTACCTTTCGGCCAGGTTGGCCAGGCCGTAATTGGTTGATGCAACTTTAATGTTTTTCACTTGCCGGTTATTGCTGATAACCAACCAGTCATCCTGCTGACTAATGGTTACGCAAAGTGGATCTTCCCGGGTAAAATTATTGTGTTTAATGGCATTCTCCAACAGCGGTTGTAGCGAAAACGATGGCAGGTAATACCCTTTTAAGGTTTCTTCGGGCAGTGTAATGGTACAATTTAGCGCGGTTCCAAACCTTATCCGCTGCATTTCCAGGTAATCAAATAACAGGCTCACTTCATCTTCCAGTTTGGATACGTTTGATGTATGATGAAATATGGATGCCCTTAAAAAATTAGCCATATGCACAATATAGGTATCGGCAGTTTGCACATCCTTATGATACAAGGCCTTAAGGGTATTTAACGCGTTGAACAAAAAATGAGGCTGTATCTGTTGCTTTAACAACAGGTTGGTAGCCTCGGCATTGGCCGCCTTTAGCCTGGAAAGCTCCAGCTCGCTGTATAGTTTATGCTCGTATAACAAAACCGAATCGTGCAAAATCATAATCATGGTATTAATCACGATACCAGAGCCAACAAAGGCAAAAAATAAACCAACATCCCAAAACGACCATTTTTTATGTGCCACGTAGGCAAATACAGGCCATAGCGCCAGGTAGATAAATACACTTGCAGGATAGGTTAACAGGCGGCGATATATCGTAAATTTTCTTGACCGCAACTGAAACTGTGGCAGTAAAAGGAGCATCAGGCCAACATCTGCATAACCAACCACCAAAATTCCAGACATGGTTAGCAATGTATATGGCAGCACAGGTTCGGCAGAGCCGCTGCGGGAAACGATGAGGTAAAAGATAACGCCGATAATTACCGATAGTAACCAGCTTAAGCGATTTAAACGTTTTACGGGTAATTTTTCATGCATATAAGCAAATGTACCTAATAGATTGGATGTAAGTAAGAATGTTAAACCGAAGCGGGCAAAAGCACGCCCCAACTACTCCCATGCCGGGCCGAAAAGGCAAATAACTGGCCAAAACCTTTATGTTAAGCCGCCTTGCCGGTAACTTCAAAACTATTGGCCATCAAATTTACCACAACGCGGTTTTCGCTAACCAGTTTATATGATTGTTTACCATTCATAAAGCGCACCCCAATAAAAGCACGTTTTATTCAAACTATTGAACATAACCTTCGGGCGCAATTATGCCCGTTTCACTATGTTTTTGATAGCGCCTGGTTAACCCGGCCGGTACCTTCGCCTTCAATTAATGTTAAAATTAAATTTTACGACTATGAAAAAAACAACTGTATTTGGCGTCAACATGCTTATTGGCCTGCTGTTTATCTCCCTTGCTTCTTATATACAAGCCCCGGAAACACAGGTTGAAATTACCGGGATCAGATCTGCCGGGGGCAAAATCATTCTTAATGTTTTTAAAGATAATGAAAGCTACGACAAGGAGCAGCCCTACAAAAAGATCACATTTGATAAGAAAGCGATTAATAACGGTACACTAACGGTGATGGTGAGCCTGGAACCGGGCACGTATGGCATAACCCTTATCGACGACGAAAATGAAAATGGAAAAATTGACAAAAATTTAATAAGAATGCCCAAAGAAGGTTTCGGTTTTTCCAACTTTTTTATGGAAAAGCTCAAAAAGCCGGCATTCGATGATTTTAAGATCGATTTAAAATCAACGGCCAAAATCGACATCAGGGTAAAATATATGTAAACCCGCCCGGGGAAGCCTCAATAAACGAAACTACCATCCTATATGAAAAATGCATTTAAAACTAACCTCAATAAAAAGAACATGAAAACATCAGCAATTTATAGAAAACTATTAACCGGTATAGCAATGCTCACCGCAGCCATATCTTTTTCATCCTGCGAAAAAAACACTATTGATCCTTCAGGACAATTCAACATCAAAGTAGTTAACGCGGCATCAACCTCGGGGCCCCAGAGTTTTACAATTGCTAATTCGGTACTGGTAAGCGGCGGACTTGAATATACCGATGCCTCTCCTTATATCACTACCGCTTCAGGCAAAAGGCTGGTTATGGAATTCAAAGATGAAGGGTCGACCAATGTTTATGCGTCCGGCGAACTTTATACAACAAACGGCGTAAGTTTTACGGTGTACATGGCGGGCAAAGGATCATCGGCCCGGGTTAAATCTTTTGACGATGACCTGGCGACGCCTAATAATGGCAAGGTAAAAATCAAATTTATCCACTTAAGCGATAACGCACCTTCAGATATCAATATCAAAGATGCATCAGGCGACGACCTGGTAACCAATATCAGCAGGAATATTGCAAGCGGTTACAAATATGTTGATCCGGGAACGCTATCGGTACAGCTATATGGCACGGCCTCCAGGAAAAACATTGGCAATTTTAATATAGCTGACCTACAGGCGGGTAAAATATACTCCCTGTACTTTAGCGATGCAAGCAATGGCAGCCTTAGCATAAATAAGGTGCTGCACAATTAATACGCCTGGTTATTTAATGTAAAAAGCCGGTTTGTAATCGCAAAGCCGGCTTTTTTATGGCAAATTGTTCGTGGTTTGATATAAATCCACAATATTATATATGGCTGCAATTAATACCGATATTTATTGCTGAAAAGAAGGAAGAAGCTTAAAAGCTAATTTCACCCAATGCATTATTGTTTAAATAACACTTAATTTTTATAATTTTTAAATAATAAAACACCATTTTGTACCTTAACCTCCCCAATAAAAAACGCATTATTACGGTATAACAATTGACCTGAAGCGGTTATTGTTGTTGTAAAAAAGGCTGGTTGTAATTTCTTTAATTTCAATAAAAGGTATCGATATAGCAGGTTTTCTATTAGTTTATCAAAAAAGCAGTTGACTACCTTATTCAACGCTGCTTTTTGGTGCCATCTATACAGTTTTTCTAATGCAGTTAATCTGAAGTTCCTTTCATTGATATATGCATAAATTTTTTTTACAAAAATTTATTTTAATTGTGTTTTTGACAATAAATATTCTACCTTAGCTTTCAACAGGCCCCTGCCTGCTGATTTTTAACCAGTTAAAACCATTTCATGAAAATCCTGAACGATGCTCAAATTATGGAGCTATTAGTAATGGGCAATAAGGAAGCCTTGGAAATGCTATTTAAAAAGTATTACAAGCTGCTTACCATATCGGCCTTCTATTTTTTAAAAGATGAAATGGAAGCCGAAGATATGGTGCAGGCTTTTTTTGTCGACTTTTGGGAAAGGCAGCTGTTTAATAATATCAACTCGTCGTTAAAGGCTTATTTAACTACTGCTATCCGCAACCGTTGTTTAAAAGAAATTGAGAAAGAGGCAGTGAGGCAAAAAAAATTAGCGGATTATCAATACACAATATCAGAAATAGAAGAAGAGCAGGAAGTTATATGCGGAGAAATTAATGTGGAAAAAATATTGGCAGATTTGTCTGTACAGCGGTTCCAGGCCGTAACTTTGGTACATTATCAAAACAAAAAGTATAAAGATGCCGCTTATGAAATGGGCATCAGCGTTAATTCGTTAAAAACACACTTAAAGCTGGCCTTTAAAACCATGCGGGATGGGGTAAAAAACGTAAGGTAGTTCACCCTTTTATTAAAAATCTGGTCTTATATATAATGACATATAATAAAACATATATTCAGGAACTAATAATTGACAAAATTGCAGGGGCGATAAGTGAAGAGGATGATTACATACTTCAACAGGCTATAGATACTGACCCCAAAGTTGCAAAACTTTGGAACGAAATGCAGGATGCATTAACCTCTGATAAAGCTAAATTCTTTTTTGACAATATAGACGAAAACACGGCCTGGGATAAAATTGAGCCCCAAATTGAACAGGTAAAGGCAATTCAATCAAAGCAAAAGGGATTTATAAAATGGATGTCGGTTGCTGCCTTGCTGTGCGTTACGCTTTCGGCCGTTTATTATTGGCAGGCAAAACCTGTTACCAATTCAGTAGCAGTAAAACAAAGAAAAAAACCGGCGATAGAGTTGCGTATGGCCAACGGGCAACAAATTGATTTATCCGACACCGCCAAAAACGTTATCAATACTCCCTTTGCCAATCTAAAAAAAGGTGCGAATGGCCTGAGTTATACGCTTGGCGATGACAAAGCCCAAAATTGGAATACCCTTATTGTACCTGCCGAATTGGACTACCAGATAGCCTTGTCAGATGGCACACAGGTTTGGCTTAATTCGGCTTCCAGCCTGCGCTTTCCATTTTCATTTACAGGCGCCAACAGGGAGGTTTATTTAACCGGCGAAGCATTTTTTAAAGTAGCCAAAAACGCGGCGCACCCTTTTATTGTTCATACCGGGCAAACAAACGTGCAGGTACTTGGCACCGAGTTTAACGTAAATAGTTACAACTCAAATGTAACCACTACGTCGCTTGTTGAGGGCAGTGTATCTACAAGTGGCCGGCACAACGAAAAACTTTTACTTAAGCCCGGATACCAGGCGGTTTATACCCCCGTAACCGGCTTTTTAAGGCAACCATTTGATGCAGGCACAGAATTGGCATGGATGCATGGCCAATACTACTTTCATAACCAGAAGCTGCGCGATATAAGCGAGGTACTACAGCGCTGGTTTAATTTGAAGGTTGTTTTTGACGATGCCGGCAGAGCCGAAAACACATTTAGCGGCGCTATTGAAAAAAACAAGCCGGTGCAGGTTTTTATCCAAAACCTAAAATCTTCTGCCGGCGTGGATGCTATTATCAAAGACAATGTTTTACATGTAAAGTAAGGCAGGCCCAAAGGCAAATTCCCGCAAGCACATATCAATTTATACAAAACCGGCTTCCAGTTAAGCGCGGTTTTGTAGGTTAAAAGGGTCTGTTGAATTATATTTTTCCTTACCGGCATTTAGCAAAACATTTTTTTTAAAATTTTCGTTCACCCATTTTTCTCAGAAGCGGTCTTTAGTACAAACCCAATTATAAACCAATAAACTATGGAGAAAATTTTATTTTACCGGCGGCTGCTACTGCCTGTTTTTATTTTTTTATGGGGTACCCAGTTTTGTAACGCACAAACGCAAAATCCGGGCCCGATAACACTCAAAAAGGCTAATATTACCTTAGCCGATGTGTTTCAATCCGTTAAAAAACAAACAGGGCTAACAGTTTTTTACAGCAACAATTTATTAAACGACAGGGAACTGGTAACCGTTGATTTTCAAAATGCCAGTGTGCAGGATGTTTTTACTTTTCTTTTAAAAGGCAAAAACCTGCGCTATGTATTGCGCGACCAGCTTATCGTCATTGAAAAAGTCGCGGCCGAAAAACCAGCCCCCGCAACGCCAAAAAAAGAGCAGGCACAGGCGCCATTGCCCAAAATTGTACAGGGAACCGTTGTTGACGAGAAAGGCCTTGCCCTGCCTGGGGTAAGTATCAAAATAAAAGGCACCGGGTTTGGTACCCAGTCAGATGTTAACGGTAAGTACACTCTTAATCTGAAGGGAACCGATAAAACCATCATCACATTTTCATTTGTAGGATCTAAAACACAGGAATTTGATTTAAACAACTACCAGCCATCAAATGGTGCTTACGTATTAGATGTAACCATTGGTACCGATAAAACCGCATTGGAGGAAGTTGCCGTTGTTGCTTATGGTACCCAGAAAAAGGCAAGCTTAGTGAGTTCTATCACCACTATAAGCCCCAAACAACTTAAAGGCCCGTCAAGCAACCTTACTACCATGCTTGCAGGTGTTGTGCCGGGTATGATATCATACCAGCGCAGTGGCGAACCAGGTGCCGACAATGCCCAGTTTTTTATTCGCGGCGTTGGTACATTCGGGGCAGGTAAAGTTGACCCATTGATTTTGATTGATGGTATTGAATCGTCTACTACCGATCTGGCCCGGTTACAACCCGATGATATTGCCGGATTTTCGGTACTAAAAGATGCTACTGCTTCATCACTATACGGTGCGCGCGGTGCAAACGGTGTAATCCTGGTAACCACCAAACGTGGTGATGTGGGAGCAGTAAAATTCAATATACGCGGCGAAAACTCAACATCGTCCAATATTAGAAATATCGACCTTGCCGATAACATCAGCTATATGACGCTTGCCAACGAGGCTGTGCTTACCCGCTATCCGTTGCGCCCGCTCCCTTATTCACAAAATAAAATAGACCATACTGCCAATGGAGACGATCCGTTGTTATATCCAAGCAATAACTGGATAAAGCAACTTATAAAAACCAAAACCAATAACCAAAGGTTTAACATGAATGCCAGTGGCGGGTCGGAAAAAGCCAAGTACTATCTGGCCATGACCTATAACATTGATAACGGAAACCTGGCCGAAAACAGCCTTAATAATTTCAGTAACAATATTAAGCTGCGATCATATTCTCTTTTATCAAACACCACCTTAAATGTTACCAAAACCACTGAGGTAGTAGTTAGTTTGAAAGGACAGTTTGATAGTTATAGCGGTCCTATAAACGGTGGCGGGTATACCTTTTTAAACGCCTTGTGGAGTAACCCGGTAGCTTTTCCGGCTGTTTATCCGGGTAGCTTGTTGCCCTATGTAACTCACCCGCTTTTTGGTAATGCTATCATCCCAAGTGGTGGTTTGTACATGAACCCATACGCGCAATCCTTGTCGGGCTTTCAAAGTTCAAATACCAGCACCATGACCGCTCAATTGAACTTAAATCAAAAGTTTGATTTTATTACCAAAGGCTTATCGGCAAGGGCAATGGCATACACAAGCCGCTATTCGTACTTCATGGTTACCCGCCAGTATAGCCCTTATTACTATCAGCCAAATGTACTTAACGGGCAATTTAACGGTTTAACATTAATTAACAGTGGGCAAACCGGCAGTATAGGTAATATACCAACTGATTATTTAACGTTTTTCCGCGATCCGTTGACAACCGTCGCCAACTCTACTACCTATCTCGAAACAGCGATAAACTACAATCGTACCTTTGCCGAAAAGCACGCCGTCAGCGGTTTGTTAATCGGTACTATGCGTAATTATCTTACCGGTAACGCCCAATCGTTACAGTTATCGTTACCATCGCGAAACCAGGGTGTATCAGGAAGGTTTACTTATGGTTATGATAACCGGTACCTGTTTGAATTTAACTTCGGCTATAATGGCTCCGAACGCTTTGCAAGCAACCACCGTTTCGGGTTTTTCCCATCAGTGGGTGCTGGCTGGGTGGTATCAAACGAGAAATTTTTTGAGCCAATGCTGTCAACCATCGACAACCTTAAATTCAGGTTTACTTATGGGTTGGTAGGTAATGACCAGATCGGGGCGCCCGAAGATCGTTTCTTTTACCTGTCGAATGTTAATTTACAGGGCAATTACAACGGCCAGTTCGGCACCAACTATACCTATGGCGCTCCGGGAGTAACAACGTCCCGCTATGAAAATCAAAACATTACCTGGGAGCGATCAAGGCAAACCAATATAGGTATGGATTTGACAGTTGCAAAAAACTTTAGTTTAACGGTAGATGCTTATCAGCAATTGCGCGATAACATTTTAATGGTAAGGAGCACCATCCCTGCTTCTATGGGGTTGCAGGCTAATATATCATCAAACGCGGGCAAATCATCCAGTAAGGGGGTTGATATCGCTATGGATTATAAGAAAAACTTTACCAATTCTTTCTGGATTCAATCGCGCGGTACGCTCACCTACGCTAAAAGTAAACTGTTAAAAAACGAGGAACCAGCATACAGTGATAATTTAAAATACCTGAGTAAGGTAGGTAATTCGTTAAGCCAGATTTACGGCCTTGTTGCCGAGCGTTTATTTATTGACGATGTAGATGTAGCCAACTCTCCGGTACAAAGTTTTGGCAATTATAAAGCCGGAGATATTAAATACAGGGATATGAACGGCGATGGGAAAATAACCACCTCGGATGTGGTGCCAATAGGTTATCCGCAGGTGCCCGAAATTATTTACGGCTTTGGTTTTTCTGTTGGTTATAAAAATTTTGATATCAGCGCCTTCTTCCAGGGATCGGCACGGTCGTCTTTTGTTATTAATTCTGCAGATATTTCTCCCTTTTACCTTGTAAATGGGTACCAGCAAAATACTAAACTTAACACAGGTAACCAAAGCGGCTTGCTGAGTTCTATAGCCAATGATCACTGGTCGGAAGATCGTCGTAACCCCTATGCCTTTTGGCCACGCTTAAGCACCGATATTCAGGCCAATAACAATCGAATACTTGAGAACAATATTGAAATAACCCCTACATCAACATGGTGGTTGAGAAATGGTTCATTCCTGCGCCTGAAATCAGCCGAGATTGGTTATAACTTCACTAAAAAGCAACTTAAAAGCGTTCATTTAAATAGCGCGCGCATTTATGTAAACGGTTTAAATCTGTTAACGCTAAGCAGCTTTAAGATGTGGGATCCCGAAATGGGAACATCGGGGCTTGGATATCCAATTCAAAAAGTATTCAACTTAGGATTAAGGGTAGAATTTTAAAGCTTTCAAATCAATTATATGAAAAGTAATTTTATACAAAAAATTAAGCATACAATACCAAGTCAGGCACCTATTGGTTTATTGCTTGCTTTTATACTGATTTTGCCGGCATCGTCTTGCAAAAAATCATTCCTGGATGTGGTTCCGGACAACATTCCGACCATAGCAAACGCCTTTGTTTCAAAAGTCGAGGCAGAAAAATATCTGTTTACCTGCTACTCTTACCTGCCTACAGAAACCGACCCTACCTATAACGTAGGTCTTACTGCCGGCGACGAAGTTTGGGTAGAAGATCCGGCAGGGCATATCCGGCCAACAAACGTACTACAGTTGCCAAGGGGTTTTCAAAACTCGTCAGATCCTATTGCCAATTATATGAATGGCACCCGCGACGCAGCAGCGAATTATAAGGCCATACGTGATTGTAATGTATTTATTGAGAACGTGAGCGACCTGACAAAGGTGCGCGACCTGGACGTTGATACCCGCGAACGCTGGATAGCCGAGGCGCAATTTTTAAAAGCCTTTTATCATTTTCAAATGTTCAGGGCGTATGGGCCAATTCCTATCATCGATAAAAATTTGCCTATTGACGCTTCTATCGATGAAGTGAGGGTGAAACGCCGCCCGGTTGATGAAGTAGTGAATTATATAGCCGGTTTATATGACCTGGCCGCAGCAAAACTGCCCCTAACCATCAGGAACGAAGGAAGCGAGTTGGGCCGTGTTACCAAAGGAGCGGCGCTGAGCATGAAAGCAAAATTGCTGGTTACCGCTGCAAGCCCGCTGTTTAATGGCAACCCCGATTACAATTCGTTCAAGAATAAAGATGGCGAGCAGCTATTTAACTCTACCTACAGTGCTCAAAAATGGCAGCTGGCAGCTGACGCCTGTAAGGCAGCAATTGATTTTTGCGAGACTCAAAACGTACAACTGTATACTTTTCCGGCGCCAACCAGCCCGCTTAGCCAAACAACCATGACGCAAATGAGCATCAGGAACGCGATGAGCGAAAAATGGAACGATGAGTTGATCTGGGGCTTAACCGCAGATAACAACATCGGCTATAATTCATTCTTCCAGTCGATGTGTGCAGGCCAGTACGATTTTAATAATGCGGATGCTGCAAAATCGGCTAACCGCCCGTTGATGGGGCCTACCATAAAAATGGCCAAAATGTTTTACACTAAAAACGGGGTGCCTATTAATGAAGATAAAACGCTTGATTTTAGCAATATAGCGCAATTGCGTGTTGGTACTCACGACGAACGTTTTAATATCAAAGAAGGCGAAACTACTGCCCGGTTGAATTTTGACCGTGAGCCACGTTATTATGCCGACCTGGGATTTGACCGTGGCGTATGGTATATGGCCAACAGCCCTACCAAAACCGACGAAAATACCTGGTGGATGAAGGCCCGTGGTGCCGAAGTAGGCCAATCCTCGCCTATACCAATTGCCGGTTTTTATATGAAAAAAGCGCTTAACTGGCATTATGAGTGGGCCACTGTTACCTATGTTAATTACCCTTGGCCCGAAATGCGCCTTTCTGATTTGTATTTGTTGTATGCAGAAGCATTAAACGAAGCCCAGGGGCCGGTAGCCGATGTATATACCTACGTAAACCGTATAAGGGCCAGGGCCGGTTTGCCTACCGTGCAGGAGTCATGGACAAACTTTAGCATCAACCCAACCAAATACACTACCAAAGACGGAATGCGGTCAATTATTCAGCGCGAGCGCTCGCTTGAGCTTTGCTTTGAAGGTCATCGCTTTTGGGACTTGTTGCGCTGGAAAACCGCAGGTGTTGAACTTAACGGCAACGTAACAGGATGGTCGATAAGCGAAAATTCGCCGGAATTGTATTACCGTGAAAGGTCCATCTATTCAAGGCATTTTGTAATCCCGCGTGATTATTTATGGCCAATACGGGAAAATGATTTACTGGTTAATCAAAACCTGGTGCAAAACCCTAACTGGTAAATGTATAGCAATAATATGTTTAACAATAAAAACATTAAAATGGAAACAATGAAATTACGAGTTGCCTTCTACATCGGGCTATTAGCAATAATAGTAACCGGTTGCAAGCAGGAAACACTCAATAAACCTACCATAACCAATAACAACGCTCCCGGAGTTGTTAGCAATGTACAGGTGCAAAATCACAATGGCGAAGCCAGTTTAACATACACGCTGCCAGGCGATGCCGACCTTTTTTACGTAAAAGCTGTTTATGAAACCTCGCCTGGTAAAACGCGCGAAGTAATTGCATCGCGCTACACCAATACTATAACATTGGATGGTTTTGGCGATACCCTGGCACATGTGGTAAAACTATATGCTGTAAACTCCAGCGAAAAGGCATCGGCACCGGTTTCGGTTAGTGTAAACCCATTAACCCCTCCCTATATCCTTGCTTTCAGATCGCTTAAAATCGCCGCCACTTTTGGTGGTTTCAATGTAACCTGTGATAACCCGACTAAAGCCGATCTGGCTATTGTCCCGCTGGTTGATACGGCTAATAACAAACAATTTGTGCAAACAAAAGGAATGGATAATATTTACAGTAATAGCGTCTTAATCAAGGCGGCTGTAAGAGGGCAGCCGGCTGTTGAACGGAAATACGCATTTTATGTACGCGACAAATTTTTACACCTATCTGACACGTTGTTTTTAACTTTTACACCATTTTACGAGGAGCAGTTTCCAAAATCCGATTGGTCGCCTTATGTATTGCCCGGCGACGCTACCAACCTGTATTCATACACCGATCTTACCAAAATTTGGGATGGTAACTTTACTGGTGGCTGGCCCAATTGTTTATTTACCGTTGAAAGCGCGGGCAGCCCGCAAATGGTAACGTTTGACTTAGGTAAGCAACGGATATTGAGCCGCTTTATAATGAACCCGTTCCTGGAGATTGGTAATGTATACTACGTAAGGGGTAACTTAAGAGACTTTGAAATATGGGGATCAAACACACCGAATACAAACGGTGCACTGGATGGTTCATGGACCAAACTGCTAACCTGTAATATTGTAAAACCATCAGGGTCGCCATCGGGTACAGAAACAGCTGCCGATACCAAATATGCACACGATGGCTGGGGCTTTGATTTTCCGGCTGGGATAAGCGCATACCGGTATATCAGGATCAGGAGCTTACACAACTGGACAGGGTCGTACTTTATGAGTATTAGTGAATTTACCCTATTTGGAAAGTAATAAATGTTTGCAAACATTTTTTCAATTAAATTTTGATTATGAAACATTATAAAATAATATCATACCTCCTTTTAGCGTTAACAGCGTTTTTCATAAGCGCCTGCACTAAAATGGATGATTATAAAAAGAAATACGAGCCGAACGGGCCAATTATATATCCAGGCAAACTCGACTCGGTACAGGTCTTCTCGGGCAGAAACCGGGTGCTTTTAACCGGCCTTTTTACATCTGATCCTAAAATTGTAAAATACCGCGTGTTTTGGAACAGCAAACAGGATTCTATAGAAACAGCTGTAACCCGTACATCTGGCGTCGATACCGCAAAGTTATATATCCCGGGTTTAACCGAAGGTGTAATGACTTTCGAGATCCGTACGTATGATAATGCCGGGCACATATCTATACCGGTTACCTTAGCCGGTAATGTATACGGCAGCTTGTATCAAAGTTCGCTCATCAACCGAGGCATAGCCAAAGCCGAATTACAAAATGATGGATCGGCCTTGATTAACTGGGCCGATGTTAATGCCGATGATGGTTTAATTTCGATGCAGATTAAATATACCGATGTTGCCAGTAAGCAACACGATACAGTAATAGTTTCGACGCCAACAGGTTTAACTACATCGCTGCCCAAGTTTAAAGCAGGCAGCTCTATCAGCTATCGCACAGCCTTTAAACCAAACAAAACGGCAATTGATACTTTTTATGTAGATTATCAAACGCACAGCGTAAAGGCTGAGGTAACCAGCATTTATTTATCAAACGTAAGCAGTCCTTTTCAAAGGGCAACCTTTGATGGAAGGTGGGGTACCCTTGCCGCGCCATGGATTACAAATGCGGCAGCAAAAAATAAAGATAATGGCGTTAACGGTGGCTACAGCTCCGATGCCGGCGGGGTTATTAATTGGGAAACCTGGAACAATACCCCTGTTGTAAACGGTATTCTTTACCAGCCTACCTCATCGGCGCTACCTGCCGGAAATTATATTGTTTCATTTGATGCATATTCAGAAGTTCAATCCAATTCAACGGTTTATTGTGTAGCGGCGGCAGGCGGAAGCGGCCTTCCGGTACTTGCTAACCTTTCTACAGCATTAGGATATGTTGGCATGTATAACGGCGCCAACGTAGGCGCAACAGGCCCAAGTTCAAGAGAAACAAGGAGTTTTACGTTTACACTTACCAGCCCCCAGGTTGTATCAATCGGATTTTTAGGAAACGTTGTAGGAAATGGCAATCCCGGCAACTATTTCCAGGTATTTAGTATCAAACTTTATAAAAACTAACCCCTGGTTTTTATTAAATGCGAAGCCGTCTCATAAGCAATTATGGGGCGGTTTTTTGTTGTTAGGTAGTATAAATACAAACGGAGACGCCCCTGCTGCCGGTTTTAACACATAAAATAGTACTATAAAATCCGATCCACAGCAAAGTAGAATTGCGGATGAAAGTTAATAGTACCTACACAATCCGTTTATCCGGGAATTTTACAGCCGGGCCAGCTATTAAGCCGGGCCACTTGTTTTTGCCCATAATCCGGGCCGCATTAAACCAGATGGTTGTAAACCGGTTATGTACTTATATTACAAACAAAATTGTACCTTAATATGCATGCTTTCAAAATGATAAGTTTATATTAGCCATAACTAATTAATGCCCTAAATTGATTTCACTCATTTGCAGGTTTACCCTTGCGTTATGTTTTCTTATCTTAACTACAACCGTCATTTGCGCACAAGGCAGGATGAGTTTAGAGGATTCGCTAAAAACCCAAAGTGATGCCAATGGCCTTTTAAATTCATTTTTTAGCAGTAAAAAACCGGTAACCGCCGATACCAGCCGGCAGGAAAAAAATTTTTTTTGGGCGGTACTTCCTTCTGCCGCATACAATCCAAGTGTAGGTTTCGCCGTAGGTGCAACATCGGCCGCCGGCAAATACTTTGGCGATAGGCACAATACCATATTATCTGTCATGAATGCCGGGGCTTATATTTCAACAAACGGCCTTTCAACGCTCGAGTTTAAACATAATGCCTTCACGTCAAGGAATATCTGGAACCTGCAGGGCACCTTACAGGTGGGCAAAACCATAGCCAAAGATAACGGCCTGGGTACAGGGCGGCGCAGTGTTGGCGATGGCCCCTTCCATATGGGCGATCAGCATTTTGATGATAACCCCAATGAGTTTCCTATCAGGTATACCTATTTAAAAATAAACGAACGGATATACCGTAAAATAACCGATCATATTTATGTAGGGGCTGGCCTCAGCTTCAACTTTTATAATAATATTGACGATAACCGCAAAAACATCCCGGTTGAAGAAACACACAACTACAGGTATAGCATCCGCAAAGGTTATTACCCGTTTAAATACAATGCAAACGGCATCCTGTTAAACTTTCAATACAACAGCCGCGACCAGCCCAACCGGGCGTTTAAAGGTGTTTATGCCGATATAATTTTACGTACAAACCAGGGCTGGCTGGGTAGTAACCATAATGCCGTGCAGCTGAAAGCCGAGTTTAGGAAATACTGGAGCCTGAGCGATACCGACCCCGAAAATGTACTGGCTTTTTGGCATTGGGCCAACTACCTGCTCAACGGATCGTTGCCATACCTTGAATTGCCCGGTACAGCAAGCGATGCTTATGGCCGTATTGGCAGGGCATTTATAATCGGGCGGTTTAAAGGGCCATCCTTTGTGTACAACGAAGCGGAATACCGTTTCCCTCTTACTAAAAACAAATTACTAAGTGGCGTTACTTTTGTAAACATCGAATCGGCAAATAATCAGCGGGATATCAAATTATTCAGGCACTGGGAGCCGGGCGCGGGTTTTGGGCTAAGGCTGCTGTTTAATAAATATACCCGATCAAACATGTGTTTTGATTATGCCCGCGGCAGCTATGGCTCTAATGGCTTCTTTTTAGGGCTTAACGAAGTATTTTAAATATTTCCTGATACGTAAAAAGCATTCAATTGTCGATATTGCAGATAAATAAACCTGATGACAACCACGCAACCACCAACAGAAGTAACCGCGGGCCGCGGCAGCAGGCTAACGTCGGTTGATGCTTACCGCGGCTTTGTGATGCTGTTGATGATGGGCGAGGTGCTCTCTTTCAAAACAGTTGCCCAAAAATTGCCCAACAGTTCTTTTTGGCGCATACTTGCCTTTAACCAGGACCATGTGGCCTGGGCAGGCTGTTCGCTGCATGATATGATCCAGCCATCGTTTTCTTTCCTGGTTGGCCTGGCATTGCCTTTTTCTATAGCCGGCCGTAAGGCCAAAGGCGATAAGTTCCCGGCTTTGTTAAAGCATGCTTTGCTGCGGTCGGTTATACTTATTGCCCTGGGTATTTTTTTGCGTTCCATGTGGTCAAAGCAAACGTATTTTACATTCGAAGATACGCTGACACAAATAGGCCTGGGGTACACGCTCCTGTTTTTACTCGGTTTTTGCAGGCAACGCACGCAAATTATTGCGCTCATCATAATTCTTGTGGGTTATTGGGCTGTTTTTGCGGCACATCCCCTGCCTGGCGCCGGGTTTGATTATGCTGCTGCGGGCGTGTCCAAAAACTGGGAGCATAATTTTACCGGCTTTGCCGCGCACTGGAATAAAAACACCAACCCGGCCTGGGCTTTTGACCGCTGGTTTTTAAACCTGTTCCCCCGCGAAGCGTACTTTACCCATAACGATGGCGGTTATGCAACGCTCAGCTTTATACCAACCCTTGGCACAATGATTATTGGTTTGCTGGCAGGTAACCAGCTGCGCAAAGGCATAGCCCCGTTTTTACAGGTAAAGCGTTTTATACTCATAGGCTTAAGCCTTATCCTGGTTGCCGCCATTTTACATTTCACAGGTATTGCCCCCATTGTAAAGCGCATCTGGACACCTGGATGGGTACTGTTTAGCGGCGGATGCTGCTTTTTGCTGCTTTCCTTCTTTTATGGCGTTATTGATGCAGCCGGACACAAAAAATGGCCGCTGCCGCTGGTGGTCATCGGCACAAATTCCATAGCTGCCTATGTACTGGCTGATGGTTTTGGCTCCTTTGTCCGCGAGAGTTTATACATTCACCTGGGCCAAAAATACGATATGATTTTTGGCGATGCTTACAGTACGCTAATTAAAGGAGCGCTTGTGCTGGCGATACAATGGTTAATCCTTTACTGGATGTACCGTAAGAAAATATTCATAAAAATTTAAGACAGACTTTTAATAACCGCAATGCGATGTCCGTCAATCTTCTTCAGGGTTCCCAAAGGTTTACAATTATCCATGATGTATCCGATTTTCCTGTCATCCTGATGAACGAAGGATCTATCAGCTTTGCATGACCGATAGAAAAGTTCGCGAACAGATCCTTCGTACCTACCCATGACATGTTATAAATAGCCCCTCTGTCATTCTGAACGGAGTGAAGAACTACCTCTTGAACGAAGTGAAAAATCTGTTAACCGACATGCATCAACGACGGAAAAGTTCGCAAATAGATCCTTCACTACGTTCAGGATGACAGTTCTCTTATTGTATGTCATTCTCCCTTCAGAATTTCGCGAAATTTTACAACTCAGGATGACAGTCGTTTATTTTTGATTGTCATTCTCCTTTCAGAATTTCGCTAAATTTTACCACTCAGCATAACAGTATTTTATTTTTTATGTTATTTCCCCTTCAGAGTTCGCGGATTGCACAACTCAGGACGACAGAGAACGGAATACGTCATAGGTGGCGCCTATAGGTATGCTATGCTCATTGATATTGATCTGGGACCTGTCAAACCTGCTGATTTTATCACGGGCAACTATAAAGGCCCGGTGTGTACGGATAAATTTTTTGGCGGGCAGCATCAACAGCATATCTGTAATGGTTATCCGGGTACTTAATGAGCTATCTCCCTGCAGGTATATTTTGGTATAGTTGCCGGCGGCCTCAATAAACAGGATCTCATCCAGCTTAACTTTAATTTGTTCGTACCCATCTTTTATAAATACAGATGCCGACTCTTCTTCACCTCCGCCGGGCTTGCTGCGCAAAGCATACAATTCATGGGCTTTATTGCAGGCTTTTAAAAAGCGCGGCAACGAAAACGGTTTAAGCAGGTAATCAATGGCATCCAGCTCAAAACTTTTTACGGCATGTTCGGAGTAAGCTGTTGTAAAAACTACCATCGGCGGGTTGGTAATGCTGCCTAAAAAATCAATCCCGCTGATGTCGGGCATTTTAATATCAAGGAATATCAAATCTGTTTTATTTTTTTGCAGATAGGTTAGCGCGTCAAATGCGTTGGTAAATGTTTCCCTTAACTCAATAAAAGGCACTTTGGCTGCGTGCGATTTTACTACGTCGAGCGCAATGGGTTCATCATCAATGGCAATGGCTATCATCCTTTAAATTTAATTATTATATAGAAGCTAAAAGCAGCATGCACAGGGCTTAAAGCTAACTCATTGATTTTCTATCTGATAAAAGAATATATGTGAAATTAATTAATAGATTCTATATAATATCCAGCTGCACCGTCAGGTGTATAAAAAACTCTTTGGCGTTCTCGCGGATAACCAAATCGTGCCGGTTGGGGTAAAGTAATGCCAGCCTTTGTTTTACGTTATCAAGCCCGATGCCGCTTTGCCCTTTTTCGGGGTCGGTATCATGGCGAATGTGGATGCTGTTGTGCACATCAAAGTAAAGCGTGTTGCCATCGGTTTGCAGGGTAACCTTTATATGCGATGGATTTTGCAGGCTTATGCCATGTTTAAAGGCATTCTCTACAAATGGGATCAGCAGCATAGGGGTTATCATGAGCGTGCCCGGGTAGTCCTCAATCTGAGTTTCAATGATAATAGATGATGAAGCAGACGTACGCAGCTTTTGCAGCAGGATATAATTTTTTAGATAGTCAATATCCCGTGATAGCAGGATTTTGTCGCGTACATTTTCTTCCAGCATAAAACGCATCATATCGCCCAGCTTTTGAATGCCTTCGCCGGTACGCTCGGCATTTTCCTGCAGGGCGGTGCCATACAGCGTATTTAACGCGTTGAATAAAAAGTGTGGGTTAATCTGCGATTTTAAAAAGTTAAGGTTGGCGTCTGATTGGCCCAGCTCGGTTTTAAGGGTTTTAATTTCCTCGTCTTTTTTTGCGTTGCGCCTTTTATAGGTATTCCAGGCATATGGTAAAACAACTATCAATTGGGCAAAAAAGTTACTTACGATTATGATTGGCACCGATTGGTCATCCATCCCATGAATAGCCGAAATGTTTTTTAGCTGGTTTATCATTTCGGCAGGTATTCCGCTTGTCGTCTGCCTGTTACTAACAAGCGCTGCGCACATTGCTGATAAAACAAGTGTCGACAGGAGGTTTAGCAGCAGCATACGGCCCATGTACGATAAAAACCGGTGCTTTTTTAACGATAGTTTGGGTATTACCCGATGTACCGCGTATAAATAGGTTATCATTAATGAAGGCACATCGTACAAAATAAAAAACTTCATCCAGGTAGGTGTGGATATATAAAACATCCCGACCATCATCAATATCCAGGAGGCGGTGAGCAGGGCTGTTTCATAATATAAAGCATTTGCTGCATTTTGCTTATTGCGGTTAAAAAACATGATCAGTATTTTTAAAGCAAGGAGGGTAGCAAAATACAGATCGATAATGCCGATAGTGAAGCAAATAGCTATAAAAACAAATACAAATAAGGAGTTGGAGGCCGAATTGTCCTGATGTTCAAAGGCGGGCGCAACATAAAAGCAAAGCAGCAGGTAGCTTATAAAAATGATGACATAATTAAATAAAACAGCTACTACGGGATTGCTTTGAAAAGCACCGGAGTCGACGGTAAACCCGTTTACAGTAGTATTAAATGAAACATTGGTTGCGAGGTTGGCCTTGTGAACATCAATTACGCCCAGTACCAGCGCCGCCGCAATAATTGCAGTAACTATCCAAAACTCTAACCGGGCTACATCTGTTTTTAATCTGGTGTTTATAATATTTTTCATCGCTTTTGTGATTTAAGGTATGTGTTTACTGCTGCAATGGTACAAAAGCTATTTTGCCCAATTATTAAAATGTGATAAACCATCCAAAAAATGTGACGAACCCGTTGCTGTGGCTGGCTTTGGAGTTGCCGCTTCTTTATTTTTATGGCATCCACCACCATCTTCCCGGCCCAATTTAGTGTAACATTTACACCTGTTAAAAATCTTTTAAAGTATTGTTAATCATTGGTTAATAGTGCGCACTTGCCAGGCGCGTGTTTTTTTTCGCATTTAGCTAAAAGTCAGCTATAAATTTATTTATTTTGTTTGTACAACCAATTATTTACCCGGCTTCCATTTGCCGATAAGTTAACAACAATTTTATCTCATGCTAACAACATAAGCGTTTTTTTGCACAAAAATATCGCGGGCTTAATTCTGTGGCCGGCAATCATCTTACATCAATAAAGGGTATAAAATTAAATCAAGACTATGAAAAAAAACTACAGATTCATTTTAAGGCTATTTTACAACGCAAGGCAAGCGGCCATGCTGCTGCTTTTTATGCTGATAGCCTCGGCAAGCGTACAGGCGCAACAAAGCACCACCATACGCGGTACCGTTACCGACGAAACCAATACTCCCCTGCCAGGTGTAGTGGTAACCGTTAAAAGTACAAGTAAAGCAACCACAACCAATAGCAATGGTATTTACCAGGTAACCGTTAGTGGGGCCGATGATGTTTTAAAATTTACATTTTTAGGTTCGGTACCCAAAGAAGTAACCGTGGGCACAAAAACCATTTTAAACATTACGCTGGTAACCGATACCAAACTGCTTAAAGATGTAGTGGTTATTGGTTATGGCACGGCCAGCCGTAAAGATGTAACGGGCGCAATTACATCTATAAAAGCCGAAGACTTTAACCAGGGGGTATTAACTACTCCTGCCGAGCTTTTGCAAGGTAAAGTAGCAGGCTTAAACATTACCAAAAGCGGCGACCCCAACAAACCGCCTGCCACCATTTTAAGGGGGCCGTCTACTTTCCGTACCGGGGCGGCGCAACAGCCGTTTTATGTAATTGATGGTGTTCCGGGCGCGTCTATCGATCTTTTGGCCCCTGCCGATATTGAAAGTATAGATGTGTTAAAGGATGCATCCTCAACCGCTATTTACGGTTCGCGCGCTTCAAACGGTGTAATTATTGTTACCACCCGTAAATCAAAGGCTGGCCAAACCAGGTTAACTTATAATGCTTACGGCGCAATGGAAAAAGTATCAAAAAACATTGATATGCTTACCGGCGATGAGCTGCGCAAATACCTGGCCGATAATGGTGTGGTGCCATTGAAACAACCATTGGATGATGACGGATCCAATACCAACTGGCAAAAACTGGCCGAGCGCACCGGTTATTCGCAAAATCACAACCTATCATACGGGGGCGCCGGAGCAAATTCGGATTATGGCGTAAGCGTAAACTATTTGAAAAATAATGGTATCCTTAAAAATACCAGTTTAGAGCGTACCATTTACAAAGGCTATATTAACCAGCGTTTTTTTGACGACAGGCTTAGGTTAAGTTTAACGTTAACCAATAGCGCTACCAAAAACAATGATATTGTTCAAAGCCAGATATTATCTGGCATATTGTTTTACCTGCCTACGGTAAGTCCGTTTAACCCGGATGGCACTTACAAAGAAAACTTTGCCCGTACGGGCAGCGGTACGTTAAACCCGTTATCGTTAATTAATAATAACTTTATTAAAACCGATAACAACAAAACCCTGATAAACGGCATGGCCCAGGTTGATATTGTAAAAGGGTTAAAGTTTACGCTTGCCGGATCAACCCAAAAAGAGCAAAACAACGTAAATACTTATTATAACAGCCAATCGGGCATTGCGGTTGGCGCCAGTGGTGTAGCTAATCGTGCCGCTTATACCAACACCAGTAATGTTGTTGAGGCGTATTTTAACTACGATAAGGTATTTGGCCAGCACTCCATTAAAGCATTGGCAGGCTACTCATACCAGCAGGACCGTACCAATGACGGTTTTGGTGTGCAAACCCAGGGTTTTTCAAATGATAATTTAACGTACAATAACCTGTCGTTCTCAAACCCTACAAGTTTGTCGCAAATTATTTTTAACCCGGCTTATATCTCAACTTTAAGGTTAATATCCTATTACGGCCGCGTACAGTACCAGTATGCCGATAAATACCTGTTACAGGCTTCATTAAGGGAAGATGGTTCATCGGGATTTGGTTTAAACCAGCGTCATGGTTATTTCCCCGCGGTATCTGCCGGATGGAAGATCATCAGCGAAAAATTTATGGAAGGTATGCCGGTGATCAGCGATCTGAAACTAAGGGCCGGTTACGGTGTATCTGGTAACAGCCTTGGTTTTGATGCATTTACTGCACGATTAATATATGGCAGCGGCGGAAAGTTTTTAAGCAACGGGGTAATTACCAACTCAATTGGCCCTGTACGTAATGAAAATACCGATCTTAAATGGGAAAGTACAGCAACCACCAACATCGGGTTGGATTTTGGGTTCCTGCAAAACCGGATTACCGGCTCGGTTGATTATTATATCAAAACAACATCCGATTTGATCACCGATTATTCGGTATCATCAACCCAATACCCTTACCCGGTATTAACGGCCAATGTTGGTAAAATAAAAAATAGTGGTATCGAGGTTGTGCTGAATGCAATCCCGGTAAAAACCAACGGCTTTACCTGGCGCACATCATTCAACGTATCGCACAATAAAAACGAGGTGGTTAGTTTATCAAATAATCAATTTACCATCAACAATATTTTAACCGCTCAATTGGGTGGTAAAGGCCAGTCGTTTTTAAGCAGCCAGATTATACAGCCAGGTTATGCAATTGGCACCTATTACCTTTGGCACTACCTGGGCAAAAACGAAAACGGGGTAAGTACCTATCAAAAAGCCGATGGATCAACAACCGCATCGCAGCCACTTACTACAGATCAGCGCATTACCGGCAGCGCGCAGCCTAAAATGATTTATGGCTGGAACAACAGTTTCTTTTACAAAAACTTCGATCTTAATTTCCTGTTCCGCGGTGTTTATGGCTCCCAGATATTGAACGCGACGCTTGCATCATTAAACAATCCGGCCGACTCTAAATTCCAGAATATCCCGAGATACACCCTTGGCGAATCATATAAAGATATCAACGCTTACCTGGTATCTGATCGTTACCTCGAGAGCGGATCGTACCTGCGTTTGGATAATGCCACCCTGGGTTACACTATTAAACCGCACGTTCAGGCTATTAAAAGCTTACGTTTTTATGCTTCGGGCAATAACATCTTCATCATTACCAAATACAAAGGTGTTGATCCCGAGGTTAATATCGGTGGCTTAACTCCCGGTATCGATAATAAAGATTTTTACCCTAAAACACGCACATTCAGCCTGGGTATTACCGCGTCATTTTAAAAAATTCAGCTAAATATATACAGATGAAAAAGATATTCATATTATGTGCGGCCACACTTGCCATTATAAGCACATACTCATCATGCACAAAATTAGACGTACCTGTCGAGTCGCAGTACGTAAAAACAAACTTTCCGGTAACCGATGCGGACTATAACGCATTGCTGGGTACCATTTATTCCAACCTTTCGTCGCAGTACGCGGTACCTTACTGGCGTATGCAGGAGCTATCAACCGACGAGGCTATTTTGCCCGCCCGCGATGGTAACTTTGACGATGGCGGCCAGTACAGGCAATTACATTACCACAGCTGGACGTTTGACCACCCTAACGTAACCGCCATTTGGCAATGGGGCTTTGGGGGAGTTAATGCCTGTAACCGCATATTGGGCACTATTAAAGCCTCTTCATCAACAGAAGCAAAAAAAGCCTCTTCATCTGCCGAGGTTAAGGCAATGCGTGCCCTGTACAATTACTTCATGATGGATTTGTACGGCAATGTGCCTATCATTACCGATTTCCCGGTAACCACGCCGCCATCAACCCAGCCACGCGCCAAAGTATACCAGTATATCGAAAGTGAATTACTGGCCGCGCTGCCGCTGCTGCCTGCTAAAACAAGTACCAACGCTACTTTATATTATGGCCGCCCAACCAAGGCCATGGTGTTTGCGCTGCTGGAGAAAATGTACCTTAATGCCCAGGTTTATACCGGCGCCGCCAACTACAATGGCGCCGTTGCCATGGCCGATAGCGTTTTAAAGAACACAAATTACAGCCTTGATTTAAAATACCGCGACATATTTTTGCCAAACAATGGTCCGCAGATTAACGAAACCATATTTGCCATTCCTTATGATCAGCAAATTCCGGGCAACCAATTTACCCGGTTTGGGTTTTTCTATTACCTGGTGCAGGCATATGGCTTTAACGTGGGTTTAAGTATTGCCATGAGCACTACGCCCGAGTTTTACAACCGCTTTAACCTGCCAAATGATGTGCGTTCGAAAACCTGGCTGGCAGGGCCGCAGTTTGCACCAGACGGCGCGGGTGGCTTTACAACAGCGCCGGTATATTACCCGGGTACAACTACCCAAATTTATATTGAGCCGAAACTGACCCTGGTACCGGGCAAACCGATGGATCTGGGTAATACCATTGCCGCTCAATCGGAAGGCGTGCGCTCGATGAAGTATTATCCCGATCCGGCTATTATACAGGCCACCCGCCTAAATGGTAACGATGTGCCTGTTTTACGCCTGGCCGATGTGATGCTGATGAAAGCCGAAGCCATTTTGCGCGGCGCTACAGCTACAGTGGTAAACGGCGAGCTGCAAACCCCGGATGTTTTGATAAATAAAGTCCGCACGCGCTCGAATGCCCCAACAGGAGCAGGATTTACGCTTGACGATTTGCTGGATGAGCGTGCCCGCGAGTTTTCATGGGAAGCATGGCGCCGTAACGATTTGATCCGTTTTGGTAAGTTTGAGGTAGAATACCCGCTGCCAAATGACGTGCTGAGCATGAATAAGGATATAACCCGCAGGCTTTACCCCATACCGGCAACCGAAATTAAATTAAATCCTAACCTGGTGCAAAACCCTGGTTATTAATATTTGTTGATAGATCATAAGCGCGGGGGACACGTCTTTCGCGCTTATTTCGTTTTAATTTGATAGCTAAATAATACAATATCATGAAACTCATTAGCGGCTTACTCATTAGCCTTTTATTTCCACTGGCGGTTTTAAAAAACGATCCTGATGATATTACCATCAATAAGATCCAGGTAATAGGGTCGCACAATAGCTATAAGCGGGCCATCGACCCCAAATTGTTTAAATTTTTGCAGCAGCGCGATTCTGTTGGCATGAGCAAAATTGACTATGAACATGTTAGTCTTTCAGATCAGCTTGATTTAGGTTTGGGCGCCCTGGAGATAGATGTTTATGCCGATACCAAAGGCGGCAAATATGCCCATCCAAAAGGATTGGCCTGGGTTCCCGGTCAACCCGCTTTTGATACCGATGGTGTAATGAAAGCGCCCGGCTTTAAAGTTTTTCATATACAGGATATTGACTACCGCAGCAATTGCCAAACCTTTAAACTTTGCCTGCAGGAGCTAAAAAAATGGAGCGATGCCCACCCCGGTCATAACCCTGTTTTTATTACCATGAATGCCAAAGATGAGCCGATGAAGAAGCCGGGCTTTACCATCCCCGAAAAATTTACTTCGGCCACATTTACCGCTTTGGATAAAGAGATTTTGGATAACCTGGGCAAACAATACGTAATAACCCCCGACGATGTCAGAGGCAAATACAAAACGCTGGAAACCGCCGTATTGCACAACAACTGGCCAACGCTTAAAGCCGCTAAAGGCAAGTTCATTTTTATTTTGGATGAAAAAGGGACCAAAAGGGCCGCCTATATTGCCGGCCACCCATCGTTAAAAGGCAGGGTATTATTTGCCGATGCCATGCCCGGTACCCCCGAGGCCGCCATCCACATCATGAACAATGCTAAAAAAGATTTGCGGTCTATTAAGGCATTGGTAAAAAAAGGCTACATCATTCGCACCCGTGCCGACTCGGATACACAGGAAGCCCGTAACAATGACAAAAGTTCGTTTGTGGCCGCACAAAAATCGGGCGCCCAAATTATCAGCACCGACTATTACAAAAAAAGCACCCATTTTAAATCAGATTACATGATCAGTTTTGCCGATGGCACCTACTTTAAAGTTGACCCGTTGTTTAAGGCGACGGCGGCAGTTGGTGTAAAATAACCGACAGTATAAATATTGTAACAGGGCCCCGGGGTTTAAAAACTTCGGGGCTTTCCTGTTTTACAGAAGTTTAGAGCCGGCAACTATCGGTATGGCCTGCTCTTGTAAATAATTGTTTATTTTCTGTAACTAATTGCTCAAAAGTTGTGTCCTCTTCAATATAAAACTAAACAAAATAGCATGAAAATATATATTCTCTCGGCCTTGCTGGCCTGCCAAACCATAGCGGCTATCGCACAGGATCGGGACGGCAAAACGCCATACATGACCAAATCTTTGGCAAGCGATGCCATCAACAGCGTTGTGGTAAATACATCGGCCGGGGGTATTGAAGTAAGCGGGCGCGCCGGGCAGGCGCCAAGGGTTGAAGTGTACATCAGGGGTAATAACGGCCGCGATCTATCTAAAGAGGAAATAAAAAAACGCCTGGACGAAGATTACGACCTGAGTGTAACCGTAACCGGCCACGAAGTACGGGCCATTGCCAAAAGCAAACACGAAAACCAAAGCTTCAACTGGAAAAAATCAATCAGCATATCGTTTAAAATATTTGTTCCGCAACAGGTTGCTACCAACCTGAAAACCAGCGGTGGCGGGATCCGTTTGGATAACTTAAAAGGCAGCGAAACATTTACTACCAGCGGCGGCGGATTAGAGGTTGACAAACTTTACGGGACCATTAAAGGCGCTACATCGGGCGGTGGTATAAGGGTTTCAAACAGCGGCGATAATATTAACCTGCAAACCAGTGGCGGCGGTATTGAGGCCAAAAACCTGACAGGTAAAATCAGCCTGGAAACATCGGGCGGCGGGTTACGCCTCGAAAATTTAAAAGGTACTGTAAATGCCCATACCAGTGGCGGCGGGGTAGAAGGCAGCAATATTGAAGGCGAGCTGGTTACCAGCACATCCGGCGGCGGCATCAACCTTAAAGGCATGAACTGTAGCCTCGACGCATCTACAAGTGCAGGCAGCCTGCGTGCACAAATGGTTAAAGTGGGCAAGTTCCTGAAACTGGATGTAAGTTCGGGCAATATCGATTTGCAGTTGCCTGCAAACCAGGCCCTAAGCCTTAACATTCATGGCGATGGAATAAGCCCGCGCCCATCAAAAATAAATGGCTTTAACGGCCAATGGGACAACGAACATATTAAAGGCACCGTTAATGGCGGCGGCGCCCCGGTAACCGCCGATGCATCAAGTGGCAACATAAGCGTTAAGTTTAACTAAGCAAACAAACCAATCAACCATATAGTGAAAGCTCCTGGTCGAAAGATGAGGGCACTGAAAAAGTCCTTTAAAATCAAAGAGGCACTTTTACAGATAAAATGGAGGCGCTGAGAATCGTCTGTACGAAATCACTCTCCACCACCTACCCGAATACGCCAACGAAAAAGAGGTTGTTTTCAATTTTGAAAACGACCTCTTTTGATAAATAGCCACTTTTTCAGTGCCCTCGCCCCCTGAAGGGGGAACTTTTGATGGGGTATATTACTTTAAAAGGAAGAAGTGAGGCTAAATGACTTAAAACTGACAGGCTCATATTACAACCGGCCTGTTTTGTATTAGCTTTGTTGTATCGGGTGCCTGCAACCCGGTTTGCTGCCATGTACTATAAATTAACATTATTATTCCTGCTGGTTGTAAATACAGCATTTGCGCAAGGTGATGAAAACTGGGCGCTAAAACACAATAACGACGGTGTGAAAATTTATACCCGCAAAGTACCCAACTCAAAAATAAATGCCATTAAAGTGGAGTGTCATTTTGATGTTCCGGCCTCGCGGCTGGTAGCCGTTTTAATGGACGTAAAAAACAGCGAGGACTGGCTTTACCATACATCGTCAAACTATATTGTAAAGCAGGTATCGTCCTCAGAGTTGTATTACTATTCGATGGTGGAGGTGCCCTGGCCGGTGAGCAACCGCGATTTTATAGCCCATATTAAAGTATCGCAGGATGCGGTTACCAAAATTATTACTGTTGATGCGCCATGTATTCCTGATATGGTACCCCGGAAGGCAGGTGTAGTGCGTGTGGCCGATTCAAAAGGCAAGTGGGTGCTCACTCCCGTTGGTAAAGATAAGGTGAAGGTACTGTATACCCTGCATGCCGATCCGGGTGGCAGTATCCCCGCCTGGTTAAGCAATATGTTTGCCACCAAAGGCCCAACCGAAAGCTTCCAAAAGCTAAAATTGCAACTGCAAAAGCCCGTGTACAAAAATGTAAAGGTACCTTACATAACAGAATAAGTCCCAAGCTCCCAATGGAATTAAGGTCGATTTAATATCGAACATCGAATATCCAACACCGAATAATGAAGGAAAAACTTCGATGTTGGACATTCGAAATTCAATGTTCGATATTATTTGCCCATCTATTTTTCTTAATATGATATTGGGGGGGGGGGGGGG